>Ga0138256_10000085_pt1 | contig 110152 bp, 101 predicted proteins | sample KNB2016incub_MG_FD_105486 | JGI IMG/M metagenome (GOLD analysis project Ga0138256, IMG submission 105486) | Active sludge microbial communities from wastewater in Klosterneuburg, Austria - KNB2014incub_MG | ecosystem: Engineered > WWTP > Activated sludge > Unclassified | place: Austria... | reverse complement strand
CTTTGGAGAAAGGCTGATGAGTTCTCCGTTACTATTGGCATCAAAAGAATTATTTACCTTAAAGTCGCTTAGATTAATTGAAGAAACTCTCGCTCCCGTAGCCGACAGTACATAAAGTAATTGTCCTCTGGATACCGCATCCAATGCGCCGCTTGTCGTTTTATGCAATAGTTTAAAAGAAGGGAATCCAAAAAAATAAATATTATTTTTTGTGCCGGTCATGAGCATTCTTCCATCGTCAGCAACCTGCATAAAGGTTGGAAAATCATCCACCACCAAATTCTTCAACAGACGTCCGCTTTTTGTTTCCCAAACCTTGATGCCCTTCGCACCTGTACCTACGGAAAACAAGTACTTTCCATCCGGCGAAAATTTAGTCAGATACACCTGGTCGCCATGGCCTGCTGGTACTATTAATTCGGGTTTTTGTGCCGAAAGATGTGCAGCAAAAAATAATAGAATAAAGAGTTGTAGGTATCTCATAGAATAATGTTTCATTACCTGGTAAATATAAAGGTATTGTATGCGTAATGATGTTGTGTTGTTTACATCATTGTAAATTAATTATGTTTTATTTCAACCATGAGAGGCACAACTGTACCGCCTGTGTAAGTAGTGTTATTATCGTTATCAACAGTTAAGTTTCTTGTTGCAGTTCCATTTACACTAAATCCGACTTTACCATCAGCATATTTAATAATTGATTTATTCATGAGTTTATTACCAAGTGCATTTTTTATTTTAGTACTTAATGTACCGTTCATGTTATTTAAGTCAGTAGTAATTTCCTTAGTATTCAATTTTTCGGCAGAGTAGAGTATGAGGAGGTAATCGGTTCCTTTATTATCATCAAGCTTTATTGATTTGGTATCAGAAGGGAATGCGATACTGCTATTTGCCCCCACATGTGTTGATATCATGTTATCATAAGGTAAAATTAAATTTACTTTCCCGGTTAAATCGGTTGAAAAGGCATAAACATAAGCTTCATGATCAATGTTTAGATAAAACTTAAATCTCATTCCACTGGTATAACTATTGCTCATGGTATAAGCAACCAGATCTTCTTTATCAGCAGGCTTATCATCATCTACCTGCAGGTTGCGTGTTGATGTTTTATTTACGGGCATATCTTCACCTGTACTTAATTTAAATTCAACATCTCCGCTCAAAATAAATTTGTTTTCAATAGGCGCAGGTGGCACAGGCTTTGGTTCTGGCTTTGGTTCTGGTACAGGAACGGGCTTAGGTGCAGGTTTGGGAACTGGTTTCACCTCAGCAGGTGCGGGAGTAAGGGGATCGGGAAAAACTTCCAAAGCAAGGATACACCACTTTGCAAAATCATTATATCTTACCCATACCAATCCTCCATCGGCCCAACTGGTTCCCCAACTATTTAATACTCAAAAGCGCCACCATATTTATTGTCGTCGTATCCAATTACTGCCATTGCATGACCATTGTGTTTCCAGTCGCTTAATGCATCATCACTATTGGTATTCCATACATCAGCTTTTATATAAAAAAACTTTTTGGTAAGTGCCATCCAGTTGAAATTGGATAGCCGTCTAATAGTGCCTTTTTAGTAGTGGCAATCAAATTATCATTTGGCAATACATATTTATCATCCTTCATCATGCCGGGTGCTGCAAATAAAATTGCAGCATCTTTTATTTTGTAATTGGCTGCCCCCTTCCTGGCGCCTTCCGGAATGGGATAACCGCATTGGTAAGGAACTGTTTTAAGAAAAGCATCACCTTCTGAGATCATTTTTACAAGGGCATTGATGGGATCACTGCCGCCCTGGCAATTATTATCTGTTGGGTCTTTTATTTGTTCATATAAATAAGTTGCAGAAAAGGCATATTTGTTTATAATGTTTTTATCGGTAATATTATGTGTTTTGGCATATAGTATTGTAGCTACGCCATATGCATTTGCGAAAGCCACACAGGTACCATGATTTCCCTGGTCTGCGGGTGTAGGGCAGTACGCTTCTAATGAAAATGATGGTGTAAGCCCTCTAAAACTCCGGGTAGACAGCAATATTTTTTGAGGTGTTTCTGCAATGGTAGTAGGGTTAAAATTTGCGCCTGTGCCATGTGTGGACTGGGCATTGCTATAAAGTAAACTCAAAATGCAGATACTTATAATTATTGGTTTCTTTAGGTTCCTAAGTTTCATATTGTTATTTGATAGGTTTAAAAATAATTGCTGTATGAAAAGATAGCTTTAATTATTAAAGTTTGTGAATTACATGATTTATTAAATATGGCTGGGTTTGTTTTCAGGGGCTATAGACTGCAGTCAATAAATACTTATGAGGTAACATTTCTTATTACAAAAGAACTTAAAAGTAATATAGGATTAATGATAAAAAAATACCTGCTGGCGGGTATTACTTATGTGATATTTTTCTCATGGTTGTAATATGAGTTATTTGTTGGGCTGGTTTTGGGTAAGATACAACAATTTTTGAATGCTTATAGAATACCGGGCTGAATACCGTTATAGAGGATATTTGTGCTTGGATAATTATGGTCGTAATTGCTAACACTGTTTATTTGAAATCAATTAATTTGAACCCTTCATTTTATAGCAGGTAAAGCTATACGAATGTTCTAAGCGTTTCCCTTCTCAGCACTTATAGAAAGATCCTTAAAAAATATTAAACTCAAATGCAATTTAATATCCGATGCTCATATCCTTCATTTGCAAATGCTAATAATTTATTTTTAATGGATGCAGCGTAATATATAATTTTCTTTGTCATATTATCATTACATATATTTATGTGTTCTCTTTAGCTTTTCTTATTAAATACTTAAACTTATTTTATGGCAAAACCAAAACTACTGCTGCTTGTAGTTTTTCTTCTCTGTGGCTCATTACTCTGGGCCCAGACAACCGTTTCAGGAAAAATTACCGATTCAAAAACGGGCGCACCGATCAGTAATGTGTCCATTTTAATTAAAGGAACCACCCTGGGAACTTATTCATCCAATGATGGTAGTTTCCGGTTAGATGTTCCGCATAGCAATGTTACGTTGCTCGTTACTTCACTGGGTTATACCAGCCGGGAAGTTCCGGTTACAAAGTCAAACATAGATATTATGCTTGAGCCGGGTAATTCTAAAAACCTGGATGAAATTGTGGTAGTGGGATATGGCACAAAAATTAAAAAAGATATCGTGTCTTCCATTTCCAGGGTTACCAGTAAAGAATTTAATAACCAGCCCCTTCCTACTTTTGAACAGGCATTACAAGGCCGTGCAAGCGGGGTATATATTAATAGCGGTAGTGGAAAACTGGGGCAGGCACTCAATGTAAGAGTGAGAGGGATTTCTTCTATTTCTGCCGACCAGCAACCCTTTGTGGTGGTAGATGGTGTACCCATAGTGAGCCAGGCATTGGGAAGCTCCGATGAACCCGATAATCCTTTAGCCACTATCAATCCAGATGATATTGAATCAATAGAAGTACTGAAAGATGCGGCTTCGGCTGCCATTTATGGTTCCCGTGCATCTAATGGGGTAATATTAGTAACCACTAAAAGTGGCAGGCAAGGCAAGAGCCGGGTAACAGCAGGATTTTATACCGGCTGGAGTAAACCTACCCATTACCGTAAATTTTTAAATGCTGCTCAATACCGTGAAATTTTCGATACTGCCGCTTTGCATTACCGGAACGATGATAGTGACCCTTCATCTGAAGAGCCGTTGGTAGGAGCAGACGAATTTGAATACGAAACAGGCACCGATGATTGGAATAGCAACAATGATGTAAATTGGAGCAGGCTTGCATTTCAGCATGGTAGTGTTCAGCAGTACAATGCTTCTTTAAGTGGCGGTGATGCACGTACTAAATTCCTGATAAGCGCCAGTTATAACGATCAAAAAGGTATCCTTGTTTCTAACAGGCTTACCAGGGGAACCGGCCGTATCAATATAGATCATACACTCAATTCAATTTTTAAAATTGGTACGAATATCTCTTTAACCCAATCAAACAATTACCGGGTTCCTAGCGATAATGCTTTTAGCAATCCTTTACAATTAAATGCATTGCCCCCTATTCAACCAGAATTTGGACCGGATGGTAAATTAAATACCAATACCATTTATTATAATGCTTTAATTGATTATGAAGACAACAATAAAAACCTGAGCAAAACAGCAAGAACCATTAGCAATGCTTATATCGAAGCAAATATTAATCCTTATCTCCGCTTTCGATCCCAGGTAGGAATAGATTGGAATAATTTACAGGAAGAACAATTCCTGGGCAGGCGTACTTTAGATGGTGCTCCTGATGGATATAGCTTTAGTAACCAGGTTACGGCAACCGTATTTACAAATACCAATACATTGAACTTTAATAAAAACTTTAATGATAATAATTCATTAGATGCACTTGCCGGTATTGAATACCAACGGGGCGAAACCACTGGATCGAGTGTAACAGGCCTTGCTTTTCCAAATGACCACTTTACAAAAATTGCAAGTGCTGCTATTATTTCTGCAGGTAATTCTACCGAAACCGCATTCAGGTTCCTTTCCTATTTTGTAAGAGCTAATTACAAATTCAAAGACAGGTACCTGCTCGGTGCAAGTTTCCGGGTAGATGGATCAAGCCGTTTTAGTAAAGATAACCGCTATGGTACCTTCCCTGCCGTATCTGCCGGATGGATAATAAGCGAAGAAGATTTTTTGAAAAACAACAGGGCTATCAGTTTTTTAAAAATCAGGAGCAGTTATGGTGTTACCGGTAATGCAGAAATCGGAAACTTCAGCTATCGTAGTTTATACCGGGCTGCAGCTTATTCCAGTATAAGTGGTATAGTTACATCGCAAATTGGAGATGATAAATTGAAATGGGAAAATACAAAACAGTTTGACTTCGGCCTTGACTTTGGTTTATTGAATAACCGCATTTCCGGCGAACTTGACATTTTTAGTAAAAAAACAAAAGATCTTTTGTTAGATATACCGGTACCTGCTATCAATGGATATAGTACCATCACAAAAAATATTGGGGATATGAATAACAAGGGTGTAGAAGTAACCCTTAATGGTAATATTTTAGTAGGGCAGTTTAAATGGAGTGCTTCAGTAAATATTTCTACTTATAAAAATGAAGTTACCCGGTTGGTAGCGCCGGTAGCACCGGGCGGCAGAACCTTGGGTAGATTGGCCGTTGGCTCACCCTATGGAGAATTTTATGGTGTAAAATTCTTAGGTGCCGACCCTGCCACTGGCGATGCCTTGTTTATGGATAAAGATGGTAAGCCCACCAATGATTATTCTTTGGCAACAGAAACTGTTATTGGGGATCCAAACCCCGATTATTATGGTGGATTTAATAATCATTTTAATTATAAAGCATTTGATCTGGATGTACAATGCCAGTTTGTAAAAGGAGGTGACATTTACAATATTGCCGGTATTTTCCAAAGTAACAATGCAAATTATTTTGATAATCAAACCATAGATCAAATGAATTTCTGGAGAAAACCAGGAGATATCACCATGGTTCCGCAACCACGCTTATACACTTCTAATGGCGATCAAAAAAGCAGCCGCTGGGTACAGGATGGGTCTTACCTGAGGGTAAAGAGTGTGAACTTAGGGTATAATATTCCAAAAAGAATTTTGGCATCGGCTAAAATTGAATCTGCACGGGTATATATTGCGGCCAGTAATCTATTCACATTTACTAAATACACCGGTTACGATCCCGAAGTAAATACAGAGTACACTGGCAATATCAATTTAGGCCACGATTTTTATACGCCGCCCCAGGCACGTACTATTAGTGTAGGCATTAATTTGGGACTATAATCTTAATACTCAAAAAAATAATATCATGAAATTTATAAATAAAATATTACTACTTCTCATTTTCATTACAGGCGTCACAGCCTGTAAGAAAGCGTTAGATGTAGAACCAAAACAATCTATAGATGCAGGTACAGCATTGCAAAACGACCAGGATGTAAACTCATTGGTAATTGGTATTTACTCCCGGATGGGTAGCCCAAATCTATATGGTACCAATTTATTATTAATGCCAGACTTATTAGGCAGTGATGATGTATGCCAATGGAGAGGTACTTTTTCTTCTCCTGATGATATTGCCAGCAAAGCAATGGATAGGAACAATACCGATGCTGACCTTATTTGGGAAACTGCTTATGATGCCATCAATATGGCAAACACAGTAATTGGCGCTTTAGATGTAGTAAAAGATGCTGACTTAAAGAAACAACTGGAAGGAGAAGCATTGTTTATGAGAGGCATCATGCATTTTGAATTGGTTAGGTTATATGCCTTGCCCTGGGGAGCTACTGCCGATAACACGCACATGGGAGTAGTAATAAAAACTGCGGCTACTAATAATGAAGTAGATGCAGGTGTGAGTTATCCCCGGAATACGGTGAAAGAAGTGTATGCACAAATTATTACTGACCTTAACAATGCAATAACCCTTTTACCGGAAGAAAATCCTAAACGTGTTACAAAATATACAGCGCTCGCTTTTTTAAGCAGGGTGTACCTGCAACAGCAAAATTATGCCGGGGCAAGAGATGCTGCCAATGAAGTAATAGAAAGCGGATATTTTTCTTTGAATGCTTCTGTAACTGCCGTTTTTACAAACAAGGATACAAAAGAATCTATTTGGGAAATACAGCAAAATGAACAAAATAATGCTGGCACTGCCAATAATGGCATGGCTACTTTTTATGCCAGTTTGCCGGGCATTGGCCGTGCTGATGTAAGAATTGATGATGATTTTGTTGAAAATAGTTATCCAACTGATGATCTTAGGCAGTTGTTATGGTATTACCAGGGTACCGGTGCCAGGCCCAATCATACCTATTGTTCTAAATGGACTTCCTTTAGCCAAAACCTTCCGGTTGTTCGCCTGGCAGAAATGTATCTTACACGGGCAGAAGGAAACCTGGAAATGGGAACAAATATTGGCGCTACACCGGGGGAAGACATGGAAATGGTAAAAAACCCATTGCGTACCAACTCAACCGCACCTGCCAGCCCAACTTTGGATGATGTAAGAAATGAACGTTTTATAGAACTGGCTTTTGAAGGCCAGCGCATTCATGATTTAAGAAGGTTAAGGCTTCCAACCGGTTCTTATGATTGGAACTCTCCAAAAATAGTAATGCCAATACCACAGAGAGAAATAGATGCAACCAGTGGGGTACTGGTACAGAATCCGGGTTACTAAAATATAATCGCAGGAAAGGTGAAAAGCAAGGTGGATAATAATTAACTTTATCCTACTTGCTTTTCACTTTTTAATTTTATTCAATTCGTAAATATTCTCAAATTGAAAAATTTCTTTTTTATTGCAATTTTCTTTTTTGCAACATTCTCATCCGAGGCTCAAATAAAATCACCCGAACAATTTTTAGGCTACCAGGTAGGCACAAGATTTACCCGGCACGATAATATTGTAGCCTATTTTAATTATATCGCAAATACAGTACCCTCCCTGGTAAAACTGGAACAGTATGGCGAAACAAATGAACATAGGCCCCTGTACCTTGCCTTTATTTCTACTGCAGAGAATATAAAGAACCTCGAAAATATTCGCCTCAACAATATGCGACTGGCTCATTTGGCCAAAGATAAAATGATGCCAACAGAAGAAACCCCGGCAATCGTATGGTTAAGTTATAACGTACATGGTAATGAAGCAGCTTCTTCTGAAGCGGCCATGCTTACGCTTTTTGCGATGGTAGATCCGGCTAATACACAAACAAAAGAATGGGCAAAAAATACAGTAGTCATAATTGACCCATGCCTGAACCCCGATGGAAGGGACCGTTACGTAAACTGGTATAATAGTATGGTTGGCACAAATTTTAATCCTGATAAAATTTCACGGGAGCACCGTGAACCCTGGCCAGGCGGCAGAAGCAATCATTATAACTTTGATTTAAACCGTGATTGGGCATGGCAAACACAATTAGAAAGTCAGGCAAGGCTTGCCCAGTATAATAAATGGCTTCCGCAAGTTCATGTAGATTATCATGAACAAGGGTATAATGATCCGTATTATTTTGCACCAGCTGCCAAACCTTATCATGAAGTGCTTACTAAATGGCAAAGGGATTTCCAGGTAACAATAGGAAAAAATCATGCAGGTTATTTTGATAAAAATGGATGGTTGTATTTTACAAATGTCCGTTTCGATCTTTTTTATCCTTCTTATGGCGATACTTATCCTTTATACAATGGATCTATCGGCATGACGTATGAACAAGGTGGTATTGGCGCCGGGCTGGGCATTGTAACCCATGAAGGGGATACCCTTACACTAGTAGATAGGGTGCTTCATCATTATACAACCGGACTGAGTACCATTGAAGTTTCTTCTAAAAATGCAGCCAGCCTTGTTAAGGAATTTCATACATACTTTAATAATGCAGTAAATGGAACCGTGGGAGATTACAAAACTTATGTGATAAAAAATAAATCAGAAGATGCAGAACGAATAAGGTCTTTAATGGAGTTATTAGATAAAAATAATATTCAGTATGGAACCGCTACTGGAAACAGTAAAGGCTACCATTATCAAAATAAAAAAGAAGAGGCATTTACGATTTCACCCGGCGACCTGGTAATAAGCGCTTCTCAACCCAAAGCCGCCATGGTGAAAGTTTTATTTGAGCCACAATCAAAACTGGAAGATTCGGCAACCTATGATATGACTGCCTGGGCATTGCCGTATGTTTATGGGCTGAATACTTTTGCCTCTAAGCAAATGATAAATATAAATTATGGAAAACAGGGAGCAGATTTTATAAATAATAATCCGGAAGACGAATATGGTTATGTAATTAGGTGGCAAGGTACTTCATCAGCGAAAACTGTTGCACAATTGCTTGCCAAAGGAATTAAAATGCGTTTTTCACAAGAACCATTTGAGGTAAGTGGCCAACAATTTGACAGGGGTTCGGTAATTATCACCAAAAAAGGGAATACAGGTTTTGGTAATGCACTTTGGAATGAAATTGCAAAAGTTTGTAATGAAAATAAAGTTCAGATGAATGCTGTAAATACAGGAATGGTACAAAAAGGATACGATTTTGGAAGCGACCTGGTACACGCATTAATAGCGCCAAAAGTTGCCATGCTTACCGGCGAGGGCGTAAGCTCTACTGCCGCCGGTGATGTGTGGAGTTTTTTTGATAACGAATTAAAATATAAGATCACACTCATTAATGCATCTGATTTTAATCGCATAAACCTGAATGATATTGATGTTTTGATTTTGCCCGATGGATATTATCGTTTTTTAAATGATAAGGAATCTTCAGCAGCACTTCAACAATGGATTGAAAAGGGCGGGCGGGTGATTGCAATGGAAAGCGCCGTATCTCAATTATCAAAACAGGAATGGAGTATTATAAAATCGAAGACGGACGATGCCGATAAAGGCAAAGAAAAAAATAATGAAGATTACAGCGCCCTTTTGCCATACGAAAGCAGGGAAAGAGATCCGTTGTCTAACAGTACACCGGGTGCCATTTTTAAGGTAGATGTGGATAATACACACCCATTAATGTATGGCTATCCATCTTATTACTACACATTAAAAATGGATAATTCAGTTTATGAATTTATTAAAGATGGAGGATGGAATGTGGGTGTATTAAAAAAAGAAAATCTAATGGCCGGTTATGTGGGCTATAAATTAAGCCCCCGTTTAAAAGACGGTTTATTATTTGGTGTACAAGACATGGGCAACGGAAATATTACATACCTCAGCGATAATGTATTGTTTCGCAATTTTTGGAAAAATGGAGAATTGATGTTTTGCAATGCTGTGTTTATGGTGGGGCAATAAAGAGATCATTTAAAGAATCGGGTTATTTAAAAATACTTTCTTTAAAAATGTAAATAAGGTATAAAACAGGATGATCATTGAAGCCTGCAGGATGTTTTATAGGCAGCTTTGTCATCCAATTATTTTAATTGAATATATTTAATTACCTTTTATTATAAAATTTTTCATCTAAAACTTACAATTATGTTAATCTGGATCATACTTGGCGTGCTGGTATTACTCGTTCTTTGGATTATTGGTATGTATAACGGAATGGTAAAGGCAAAAATAAAAATTGATAATGCATGGAGCGATATCAGTGTTTTCCTTAAAAAACGTTTTGACCTTATTCCCAATCTTATTAATACCGTAAAAGGCTATGCAGCACATGAAAGCCAAACATTTGAAAAAGTAGTACAGGCCCGTAATGTAGCCGTATCAGTAGCTCCCAACGATGTAGCCGGTATGGCAGCAGCCAACCAGCAACTGGGTGGGGCTTTACGGGGTTTATTGGCCATTGCAGAAAATTACCCCGACCTGAAAGCCAATGCTCAGTTCTTAGAACTGCAAACTGCATTACAAAACATCGAGGGAGAACTTAGTAGTTCAAGGCGATATTACAATGCCACGGTGCGAGACTTTAATACCTCTATTCAGCAGTTCCCCGGTGTGTTGGTTGCTAATATGACCGGGTTTAAAGCTCGTGAATTTTTTGAATTGGAAGACCAGGCTGAAGCCAAAAATGTGGAAGTAAAGTTTTAACTGTCCAAGATGAAAAAGGTTATTATTTACCTGGTATTATTTTTAACCATCACGCCAAATTTAATGGCGCAGGGCTATAGTATAAAATTATACCGGGTAGATGTATTGGTAAACCAGGATGCTTCTTTGAGTATCACCGAAACCATTGATGTAAATTTTACTGAAAGCCATCATGGTATTTTTCGGTTGATCCCATATAAATATAAAATGGAAGCTTTGCCACCTGGTAAAGAAAAAGCAAACCGCCAATTAGAATCACATGGTTATGCACAAACGATTATTGAAGATATATCGGTACCGGGATGGAAATATTCAGTAAGCAACACGGGCAATTATAAAGAAATAAAAATTGGCGATAGAAAAAAATATGTGGATGGCGATCAACAATATATTATTAAATACAAACTGCTGAATGCAATTAATTTTTTTAAAGAAAAATCAGAATTATATTTAAATATTATTGGCGATAAATGGGAAGTGGATATTGATTCCGTAGCTTTTTCCATCTCATTGTACCAGGCATTGCCAGATACGCCAGCTTATTTTATAGCCACCGGTTTTTTAGGATCCAGGGATAATCAAACCCATACAGCCTGGGTAGAAAATAAAATATTTTCAGGTACTACACTTAAACCTTTAAAACCCGGTGAGTCACTCACAGTGGGGATTGCTTTTCCAAAAGGGTTTCTTATTCAGCAAGATTATATGCGCCGGGGCATGTATTGGTTATTGTTGCCTTTGATTGTTTTGGGAATGATGTTTTGGGTTTGGCGCCGATGGGGTAAAGATGAAAAAATTACGGTGACTACAGAATTTTACCCGCCGGAAAATATAAGCCCTGGTGTAGCCGGTTATATTATTGATAACAGGCTTAATAAAAGGGACCTTACTGCATTGATACCTTATTGGGGTGCAGGTGGATATTTGCAAGTGAAAGAAACGCAAACAAAATCAATGCTGGGCCTCATAAAAAATAGCGAATACGATTTTATTAAATTAAAGGAATTGCCTGCTGCTGCCAAAATTTTTGAGAAAACACTGTTCAATGGAATCTTTAAAACCGGCAGTACCGTGGCTTTAAGTAGCCTGAAAGATGTGTTGTACAAAACGATGGAAACAGCGAAAAAGGAATTGGAGGGAGAAGTGAACAGGGGAGATTATTATGTAAAATACTCAAGGGGTATGGGATGCCTTATACCTTTTGCAGGTTTATTTTTATTGGCCTATGGAATTTTTTATTTATTTAATTTTTGGGGCGATCCTTATTGGTATCCCCTATCCGTAATAGCGAGTTCCCTCATTATTATTTTGTTTGGCATTTTTATGACCAAAAAAACAGAAAAGGGAAATGATTTGTATAAAAAACTGGCAGGGTTTAAGGAATTCATAAAAACTGTAGAGCAGGAGAGATTGGCTGTTTTCTTAAAAGAAGACCCGCAATATTTTGATAAAGTATTGCCGTATGCAATTGTTTTTAATGTAGCAGATTCCTGGAAAGACAAATTAAAAGGGCTTGATGTGCCTCCTCCCAACTGGTATGTAGGTAACTATAACGGATTTACAACCGGTATGTTTTTGAGCAGCCTCGATCATTCTATGAATGAAATGTCAAGGAGTTTTTACAGTGCGCCCAGCAGCAGCGGAAGCAGTGGAGGAAGCTTTAGTGGGGGAGGCGGTTTTTCTGGTGGTGGCTTTGGTGGCGGTGGTGGCGGCGCCTGGTAATTTTTTTTCTACATTTGATTGGTATGATATTTTTATTTCATCATCACAATGAATATGTAATTACGCCTATGAACTTTTAAAGCACTATGAAAAAAACCTTTGGAGATAAAGTAATTGATTTTAACCGTAGCTTAAATTATACAGGCGCATTGCCTAACGGGTTTAAGGTGATCAATCCATATAAGGACAACCCCGAAACCATGAAAGTAATGAAAGCCTTTTACAAAAGGTTTTACAGCGACAGCAATCAACGTAAATTTATTATCGGTATTAACCCAAGCCGTCATGGGGCAGGCGTTACGGGTGTTCCCTTTACAGATACCAAGCGTTTAGAAATTGTGTGTGGTATTAAAATGATATCGGCACATACGCATGAAGTGTCTTCTGTTTTTTTATATGATATGATCTCAGAATATGGCGGGGCTACCGATTTTTATAAAAAATTTTACATCAATTCCCCATTCCCTCTGGCTATCGTACGCATTAGCAAAGAAGGCAAATGGTTAAATGCAAATTATTATGATGACCCGGTTCTTTTTGAAATGGTAAAAGAATACATGATCCAATCTTTAAAAAAACATATTAGCCTTGGGCTAGATACTTCAGAAGTGTATATTTTGGGAAAGAAAAATGCTGATTTTATCCAAAAGTTAAATAAAGATGCGAAATTATTTGAGCGCTTACAGGTGCTGGAACACCCGAGATATATACAACAATATAAGTCAAAAGATAAACAAATTTATATTGATAAATATCTAATTGCTTTAAATAACCTGTAAGATAATCCTGCTTGTCTCATCATTTTTGATGTAAGAATAAGTTGGCAGCATCTTTGCAAAAAATATAACACACAAATCACAAAGCGATGAAAACAAAATATGTAATGATAGGTGGAGCTGTAGTGGCAATAGCTGCTATTGCCGCTTTACAAAGTTGCCGTAGCATACCCAAAGGGGCAAAAGCAGTACAAAATTTTTATAAGAACAAATACCTGGGTAAATGGTATGAAATAGCAAGGCTCGATTTTAAATTTGAACGTAATCTCGATCATACTACTGCTGAATATTCTATCAATGAAGATGGTAGTATTAAAGTTGTAAACAGGGGGCATAACTACAAAACCGGTGAAATGAAAGAAGCAGTGGGGAAAGCGAAATTTGTAGGAGCCGATACTGAAGCAAAACTAAAAGTATCATTCTTTGGCCCTTTTTATGCAGGTTATAATGTTTTAGCCATTGATGAAGATTATCAATATGCGTTGGTAGCCGGAAAGAATCTGAAATATCTTTGGATATTATCACGCAAAAAAACAATCCCCGAAAATGTAAAAGAAAATTATTTAGAGATTGCCCAAAATGTGGGGTACCATACCACTGATCTTATTTGGGTAAAACAAGATATATAAAACGGTTATTTAAAAAAAGCTACAATTTAAATATTGTAGCTTTTTTATTACAGGATAATTAATACAATCAAGGTTTTTCTTCCGTTGCATTCCTGGCAAGTGCTGCATCATCTGGCGCTTGTTCTAATGTTTTATCTAAGTTAAACAACGATTCATCAGATGCCCGGTCACCCCCAGCAATTTTTAATTTATCAATCAGGTTCATTGCTAATTTTTCTTCTTCAATTTGTTCTTTTACGAACCATTGTGCAAAATTCCAGGTAGCCCAGTCTTTTTGTTTCATTGCCATATCTACCAATACATAAATCCCTTCGGTATTATCTACCTCATGCTTAAAAATTTTATTAAAGCAATCCGTTAAGCTTTTAGGATCGGCAGGTGGAGCAGACAATGCTTCAATTTTTGGTTTACCGCCACGCTCCAGGATGTATTCCATAATTTTTATCATGTGGTTCCGCTCTTCATGCGCATGACGAAATAAGAAATTAGCAATACCTGCATACCCTTTATCATCGGCCCAGACGCCATAAGATAAATAAATTTGGGCGGCATTTCCTTCTTTGGTCATTTGTTTATTTAATGCATCATGCATTGGTTTACTAAGCCTATTTGTGTCCATAATATAATATTAAGATTAGTTATGTAACTAAAAGTTACAATTTTTATGCCGTATATCAGCTCCTTATAAATACTGATAATCTCAGATTATTAAATGATCCAAATGGGATAAATAGGGATTTTTTTCCCCTTAATGAAAATATGTGAAATGCTATTTTTGAATTTCGTTAATTGATTTTTATATCCTTCTCTTCTTCTACTATTATTTGTAACTTTTCTCTAAAGGTTTCAATCTTCCCCGTTACACAAATATTTTTTTCCTTGTATAATACTTCAGGTGATTGTGAGAAATTAGGATAGTTTTTTGCAAAAATAATAACGGTAAGTGGGTTGTTCGGGAATTTATCCCCTACTGTAATTTGTGTAATGGAAGCTGAACTCCTGATATTAAATACATGGGCACAAATGGTAACTTTTTTACCAATATTTTTTTCTACTTCATTAATTGGAATCCCGTTTTTATAGGTTACTGCCAGCGAATCAAGGTTCTCAATGGGAGCCGGCGTATAAAATAAGCGGTTTAAAATATTTGCCAATCTTAAGCCAGCCAGTAACAATTGCCTTTTTACAATAATTGCGCTTTTATCTAAATATTTTTGATCTAGCATAAAGCCGGGAAAATCATAAATGCCATCTAATAAAGTCCTGTTTTGATTGAGCCAGGCCACGTAATCAATATTCCCGGTAAGTTCTTGTTCAAACGAGCTATCCGTTTTATACAGGTCAAGGCAATCGTTTAAAGTAATTTTTTTTAATCGGATAATGTCTTCATCCCAAAACCAATGCAGGTTATGTGTTTTTATAGAATCATATTGAACGGTAACTTTATTTCCACCCAGGTCATCATCATAAGCGGTATGTAAAGGCATGTGTAGGTCGCCCATTAAGTGTAGCAAAACCAAAAGGTCAAATTTCACCTGTTCATCACAAAATAATTTTTTATGGCTTAGTTCATTGTAAGAATTGATAAGCCTGTTAATAATATTGTATTGGTCACTCGGTTGGTAGCTGGAGCCTTTTGGGAAATCTACATAATGCCAGGTGCGCATAAAATCATAATCTGGGTTGCTCTTTATAATATCCAACCAATTGGCAGCAGTATCTACCGGCATATCTCCCAAAACTGCTAATACATTTTTTCTTACATCATCTTTTACGAAAGAAAGGGCAAGGTTGGCTACAATTGCATGCCCATCAGGGCCCCATGCCTTTGCTGCGGTATTAAAAAATAGGGTGGAGAAGATGAGTAAAAATGATAATCCGGCTTTTCTGATATTCATGATTTTAAATGCTGGGTAAACGTAAATATACTTATTATTTGAATGTTATTTTAGTTAATTCAATTTATAATATTAAGAAAAATATATGCTGCTGCAAAATGAAGTAGTAGCAAAATTTAATATTTTTTAAGCATAAAATAAATACTTGCAGAATGCAAGCAAAAAAAATCCCCACCAAAGCGGGGATTACATTACTAAAAATAATTTTTACAACCCAAGTGCTTTTACGCCCTGGTCAAAAATAATATCAACTGGGATGCCTTTTTGCAACAACCTGTCCAAATCAGTTTTTAATGGGGGCCTTACAGTTGCTTTTTCTTTTTGTAGCTTTTCTACTTCAGTTTTATTGCCATCACCCTGCAGGGTAAGAATGAGTTTTGTAAGATCATTCATAGCAATTCTAAACTTATCAAAATTTACTTTATAATGGCCATTGCTTGTTTTTTCAAATGCACCTTTATCCTGGAAGAAATTAAAAGCAAGCATATTGGCTTTGCCATGTGCTTCGCCAGCGCCAAAACGCACAGAGCGTAGGATGCTGGCCATAAAAGTGGTATAATAATTTTCAATGTCTCCCTTGAGTTCCCCTTTTTCTACTAGTTTAGTTACCATGTATAAACCAAGAATATCGGCTTTTGCTTCTTCAAGCCAGGAACCTTGTTCCTGTAAAGCCGCTCTCACCGTGCCTTTGCCATTGATGGTATTTTTAATGCCCAGGCCATGTGCCACTTCATGAAACATTACATTGGCAAAAAATGCATCGAACTGAACCCTGTTTAGTTGAGATGGGTCAATCAGTTCATCGGCAATAGGAATTAAAATTTTATCAAATTTTGCCTGCATGGCGTTTTTTAATTGTAACCTGCGGGTGCCTTTTGTTTTTTGTAATTCTTCATCATTGGGCAGGTTCACTGCAATTGTTTTTCCGGCGCTGTTACACTGTCCTGCGTAATACACTACATCATACGCATTCAGGTCAGAGGAGGTACCCGGTTTTTCTGTTTTGTATTTTGCATCTACGGGTATGCCTTGCTGAAGTTCCGGTAACATGGCAACATACTTGGCTAATTTAGCGCTCCAGTCTTTATCTTTTATTAAAACGTATCCTTCATAAGCATTCCTGAAATTATATAAGCCATCTTCATAATTCTCAATGGCGCCAATGATAATGTCAATATGATTGTCTTTCATATCCAGCCATGCGGCATCACTGGGGTTATAGTTATCGGTTATCAATGCTTCGGCACGCATATTTAAATATTTATTGAGTGCCGGGTCAGAAGCCAGGAGGGCTGCTTGTTTCAAAAAACCAGCAGCTTTTTGTAGCTGTACCTTGTAAGCATCATGGTAAGCGATGCTGTATAATTTACCGGTGCTATCCCTGCGAATCAATGAGTATTGGCCATGTTTATCTGGTACATTACTTTGGTCCAGTTCGGCCTTTGTCATGTGTGGCGGGTAAAAATTAGCGCCTGCCGGTTTAGGCCCTACACCAGCAACAAAGGGCGTATCATTATTTAGCTTATCCCAGGGCCCATAATTAATTCTTATAAATGCATTTGTTTTTTCATCTTTTACTGCCTGCAGTAAACTGTCTTTTTGCGGGCCGTAACATTGCAGCCAATACAAATCATTCATTACATCTGCAGCATCTATCAGCAAGGGTAACATGCGTCTTTCACTGTCAGTAAGTTTCGAAAGATCGGCCGTGAGTTTTACAGTAGTATAAGAAGCCAGGTGGGTTGCGGCATACGATGTAGTAGAGTCCATAATCACAGTATCGGTTAATTTTTTATCATCTTTATTATTATTACAACTAACGGTTACCAGGAGTATTCCGGCGGCAAGGGCCAGGTATCGCTTTTTCATTAGAAATGATTTAAACGTGATATATTTTTTTTTGAAGAGTGAATATACAAATTATGCCGCTATTGCTGGTTAAAGGATGATTACTGGTTTAGGGAAATACAAACATAAGATTTGGTATTTTTGTGCTTTAATATAAAAGCATGGCATACCGATCGTTGGAAGAATGTTTACTGGACTTAGAAAGAACCGGTAGGCTTGTGCGGGTGAAAGAAAAAGTAGATCCTGATTTACAAATGGCAGCTATTCATTTTCGGGTACATGAAGCAGGTGGGCCGGCTTTATTGTTTGAAAATGTAAAGGGAAGTTCATTTAGGGCAGCATCAAATATTTTCGGGAGTATCGAAAGGAGTAATTATATTTTTAGAAACAGTTTGCACACGGTACAACAATTAATTACAATAAAAAATGACCCGCTCCAAATTTTTAAACATCCATTACAACATACAAATACCATTCGGGCGGCTTTACATGCGCTGCCAATAAAAAACCCCATCCATAAACCTGTATTATTCCAGGAAATTAAAATTACTGATATTCCTTTAGTGAAACATTGGCCAAATGATGGCGGCGCCTTCATTACTTTACCACAGGTATATACAGAAGATATTGAAAAGCCCGGTATGATGCACTCGAACCTGGGCATGTACCGCATTCAGTTAAACGGTAATGAATATGAATTGAATAAAGAAATTGGTTTGCATTATCAAATACACCGGGGCATTGGTGTGCACCAGGCAAAAGCCAATAAGCAGGAAAAACCTTTAAAAGTAAGTGTATTTATTGGTGGGCCTCCTGCTCATAGCGTGGCGGCGGTAATGCCATTACCCGAAGGAATGAGTGAACTCACATTTGCAGGGGCGCTTGCTGCACGAAGGTTCCGGTATTGCTACCGGGATGGGTATTGCATAAGTACGGATGCCGATTTCGTAATAACGGGATGGGTTATGCCGGGTGAGAATAAACCTGAAGGTCCTTTTGGTGATCACCTTGGATATTATAGTTTAACACATCCATTCCCCGTGATGAATGTACATAAAGTGTATGCCCGTAAAAATGCAATTTGGCCATTTACGGTTGTAGGAAGACCACCTCAGGAAGACACATCTTTTGGAAAATTGATTCATCAAATTGCAGGCAAAGCTTTGGAAGCAGAAATACCTGGGTTAAAACAAGTAAATGCAGTAGATGCAGCCGGTGTGCATCCATTGTTACTCGCCATCGGAAGCGAAAGATATACACCCTTTGCTGAAACAATGCAGCCTGCAGAAATTTTAACCATTGCCAATCATATCCTTGGTAAGGGACAGCTAAGCCTTGCAAAATTTTTATTTATTACCGCAGATGATAGTGGCCATTTGAATTGTAATGATATACCATCATATTTTACCTATATACTAGAAAGATTACAAAAAGAAAGGGATATTCATTTTTATACCCATACCAGTATTGATACTTTAGACTATTCGGGTACGGGATTAAATATGGGAAGTAAAGTAGTACTGGCAGCCTATGGAAATAAAAAATATAATTTAATTGATAATATCCCGGTTGCTATCAACCAACATAATTTGATCAAAAAATGCCGTTTAATAATACCCGGCATTGCCGTAATAGAAACAAATAAATTTAGTAATTACAACCAGGTTACAACAGAAATGAACATGCTTACACAAAGTTTGGAGCCCCACTTGAATGACCTGGAAGGCTTGCCTTTATTGATTTTAGCTGATGATGCCGATTTTGTTGCAGAAAAATTTAATAATTTTCTGTGGGTTAGTTTTACCCGTTGCAACCCATCTCATGACATATATGGTGTAGCTAGTTTTGTAGAGCATAAACATTGGGGATGCAAGGGCCCGGTTATTATAGATGCACGAATGAAACCACATCATGCACCTCCTTTAATAAAGGACACTGCGGTTGAAAAAAGTATTGATCCCATTTTTGAAAAGGGTGGAAGTTTATATGGCATATTAAAATAAATTACTTTCATTTACTGAATTATCCTTTTAACTATCATTATGAATAAATTTCTTTTCATCGGTGTGGTCGGTTTCGTAATGAGTTGCGGCCCTGCAAATAATCCAAAACAAGAATCTGTTCATCCAAATGAAATCACAAAAAATGCAGATGTAAACTACGATTTCACCTTACGTGGATTGTATTATGCCGATCAGGGAAAATGGAAAGTATTGGCATGTGATTCCTTATCTCCATTTCATGTAAAAGATATTACCGGTAAAATGGATTCAATATATAAAACAAAGGTGAGTGAAAATGCTTATGGTATAGAACCTGTTTATATCCGGGTAAACGGAACCTTGACCATAAAAAATAATGATACTTTATTCAGCATAAAAGAAGTGGATAGTGTACAACAGGTAAATTTTAAAACCCATTGCTTACCTTTTGAGTTTATTGCCCTGGGAAACGAACCATTTTGGAATGTACAAATATTGCCTTTGGTGAATAAAATAATTTTTAAAAGCCCAACTGAAACAAAAGAATTTGCATACAAAAATTCTAAAATAGATAGCGGTAAAATAATGTATGAATCAGCATCTGGTTCGGAAGAGGCAATAAAAATAATTATTGAAAAACAAAATTGCAGTGATGGTATGAGCGACCGCCAATATCATTATAGCGCACAGGTTATCCTGGGCAGTAAGATGCTTAAGGGTTGTGCCATCAGGAAGGGAGAACAGTTGCCTGGTAATCCTTAAAACAATGAGTTGTAAAAATATTTTGTTATTATTTACAACATAGAGGTTTTAAATATTTCAACTATTCAGTATTCGGGCTTTCTTAATTAACTTTGCGCCTTATTATGAAATCAAAAAGCCTAAAAAAAGATAAGGTAAATATCATTACCCTGGGTTGCAGTAAAAATATGGTTGATAGTGAAGTGCTTAGCGGCCAGTTACAGGCAAATGATATCAATACAGTACATGAAAATACAAAACCGGATCATAATATTGTAATTATTAATACCTGCGGATTTATTGAAAAAGCAAAAGAAGAAAGTATTAATACGATCCTGCAAAATGTAGAACTGAAAAAGCGTGGCAAAATAGATAAAGTATATGTTACCGGTTGCTTGAGTGAACGCTACCGGCAAAACCTGGAAACTGAAATACCCGAAGTGGATGCTTTTTTTGGCACCATGGAACTTCCACTCATTTTAAAAAGGTTTAATGCCGATTTAAAAACTGAACTTTTAGGCGAGCGCCTACTAAGCACCCCACAGCATTATGCGTATTTAAAAATAAGTGAGGGTTGTAACCGCACATGTTCATTTTGTGCCATACCACTCATGCGGGGTAAGCATGTGAGCCGTAGTATTGAAAGTTTGGTAGATGAAGCCAGCAAACTGGTGGCAAATGGAGTGAAAGAAATTATGCTCATAGCACAGGAACTTACTTACTATGGGCTGGATATTTATAAGAAAAGGGAACTTCCTAAATTATTACATGCCCTTGCCGATATTAAAGGCCTGGAATGGATCCGCCTGCATTACGCTTACCCATCAAAATTTCCACTTGAAATTATTGATGCCATGAAGGAGAGAGAAAATATCTGCAACTATTTAGATATGCCTTTACAACATGCTGCAGACAATATGCTAAAGAGTATGAAGCGGCAAATTACCCGATCAGAAATGGAAGACCTGGTGGGTGAAATAAGGTATCGTATTCCCGAGATTTGTATCCGCACTACTTTGATTGCCGGTTACCCTGGTGAAACAAGAGATGATGTGGAAGAGCTTAAACAATTTTTACAAAAAATGAAGTTCGACCGGGTAGGTATATTTACTTACAGCCATGAAGAAGATACCAGCGCTTACCTTTTAAATGATAATATTCCGTCAGCAGAAAAAGAAGCAAGGGCACAGGAAATAATGGAAATGCAACAAGAGATTTCATTAGAAAAAAATGAAGAGAAACTCGGTAAAATATTTAAAGTAATAATAGATAAAAAAGAAGCCGGCCGTTACCTTGGCCGCACCGAATTTGATAGCGTGGAAGTAGATAATGAAGTTATCATAAATAGTACTAAAAAATTACAGCCCGGTGATTTTGTAAATGTAAAAATTACCAAAGCCTACGATTACGATATAGAAGGAGAAGTAGTAATATAGTTCGGATAAAAAACAGATACATGGCATTTTCTACAACTTATATACCATACCGGCAAACCAAAAGTTTTAGTAGTATCGCATTAGATTATCTCAGTGCTGCAAGTAGTATAAAGCCTTTTTATCAGCAACCACCCACTATAGAAGGTATCCGGCAAACAATTAAGAATAAAGCCGCTCAATTTACCGGCCGGCCGTTATTGGTAAAAGAATTAAAATCCCGTTATCAATCATTGCCTTCACATACAGCAGTAAATGATAATATTGAATTGTTGCTCAAAGAAAATTGTTTTACAGTTTGTACTGCACATCAACCCAACATTTTTACCGGGCATTTATATTTTGTTTATAAAATTTTACACACTATAAAACTTTGCCGGGAGCTAAAAATTAATTTCCCTGAAAATCATTTTGTCCCTGTTTATTTTATGGGAAGTGAGGATGCCGATCTGCAAGAACTGGGAGAAATCATGATTGCCGGAAAAAAATATAGCTGGCATACCGATCAAAAAGGAGCAGTAGGCCGGATGATTATTGATAAACCATTTATACAGCTTATTGATGAATTGGAAAGCCAACTAAGTGTTGAACCATTTGGTAAAGAAATTATACAAACTGTTAGGGATTGCTATAGCCTGGGTAAAAGTATTGAAGAAGCAACATTTCGTTTTGTTCATCACCTCTTTGGTGAATTTGGGTTGGTTATTTTGCTGCCTGATTCAAGCATATTGAAAAATGCTTTTATACCTGTTATGGAAAGGGAACTGGTGCATTCTTTTTCTGAACCTTTAGTACAAAAAACAATCCGGGTAATGCCTGGGGAATATAAAATACAAGTTACAGGAAGGCCCATTAATTTATTTTATTTAAAAGATGGCTTAAGAGAGCGAATTGAAAAAAAAGGAGACCATTATATAATTGCCAATACAGCCCTGCAATTTACCGAGTCACAAATACTTATTGAACTAAAAGAAAATCCCGGGCGGTTTAGCCCCAATGTAATATTGAGGCCATTGTTACAGGAAGCATTATTGCCCAATATAGTTTTTATTGGAGGTGGTGCTGAAATTGCTTACTGGCTTGAGTTGAAGAATGTTTTTGAAGCTGCCAGGATTCCCTACCCGGTATTGCTTTTACGCAATTCTTTTGCGATAGTTCCAAAAAAGATTGCCGATAAAATCCTTGATCTTGATCTTATGCCCGCCGATTTTTTTGAGCCTGAACTAAAGATTATAAACGGTTTAGTACAAAGGCGTTCTTTAAAACAATTAAGTTTATCAAATGAGAAATTGGCGCTTATAAAAATATATGATTCCATTCGTAAAACTGCTGCAGAAATAGATATGAGTTTAGATCGGCATGTTTGGGCTTTACAATCTACTGCGCTCAATAGAATCGCACTATTAGAAAAGAAAATGCTAAAAGCAGAAAAGAAAAAATTTGAGTCCGAACAAAGGCAGGTATCAAAAATAAAAGATTCATTTTTTCCTGGAGGGGTATTGCAGGAAAGGGTAGAAAATATATTACCCTATTATAGCCGCTATGGGAAATCAATAATTGATGAATTGCTCCTGGCATCCACAGGTTTGCAACAACAATTCTGCATACTTACACAAACACATTAATATGGCAAGGATCATGGCAATTGATTATGGTGGAAAAAGAACGGGCATTGCCGTAACCGATCCTTTACAAATTATAGCTACGGGCCTCACCACTATTGTGTCGAAAGAGTTAATCTCTTTCTTAACAAATTATTTTAAGCAGGAAGCAGTATCCTTAGTTATCATTGGTATGCCCAAAAACCTGGATGATAGTGATACGCATGGTACAGCATTGGTAAAAGCGGCGATTCAAAAAATAAAAAAATCATTCCCCACCATGAAAATCATTGAAGTAGATGAACGGTTTACTTCTAAAATGGCAAAGGCTGCCATGATAGAAATGGGAATGAAAAAAAAGCAGCGGCAAAATAAAATGTTGGTAGATGAGATAGCCGCTACTATTATGCTACAGGAATATATGCAAAACCAATGATGCAATCTATCCCGTTCTTGTTGTTTTAGCCTTGTATCAGTATCTTTGTAACTTAAAAAATGATGGTAAGATGGTGCTCCCAATAGTAGCTTATGGCTCCCCGGTTCTTAGAAAAGTTTGTAAAGATATTGATCCCGGATATCCTAACCTTTCTATATTAATTGATGATATGTGGGAAACCATGTACCGCAGCAGTGGCGTTGGTTTAGCTGCTCCTCAAATAGGTAAGGATATTCGCTTGTTTGTGATAGATAGTACCCAGGTTTTTGAATCATTAGAAAAAGATGAAGAAGGGCTATATCCCGATGCGCCTGGTATTAAACAGGTTTTTATAAATGCACATATTGAAGAGTTAGAAGGTGATGATTGGGTATATAACGAAGGTTGCCTGAGCATCCCTAAAATAAGAGAAGATATCAATAGGAAAGAAAGTGTAACATTACGTTATTGCGATGAAAATTTTGAAGAACATCTGAAAACTTTTGATGGCATTACGGCAAGAATTATTTTACATGAGTATGACCATACGGAAGGAAAGCTTTTTATAGATTATGTAAAACCGCTTAAGCGCACCTTGATGAAACGTAAGCTGGATGATATTTCTAAGGGTAAGGTAAATGTAGATTACCGGATGATATTTTTGAAATAAGAGGGCATTCCATATACTGGAAATATTTTATTTTCAATACCATTACTAATTGCATTACTTGTATCTATTCATAAACATTGTTTATTTGTATAGTTCGTAAAAATTTGTAGGTCCATCACAGGTTTATCCCCTTCTTCTTTCCAGCAAAATCATCATCATCAATCCCAATAATATCCTTTCTTCTTCTCCTTCTTCAAACTCCGAAAGTTTATGTACGGTAAACCTTCTGCCAAAAAAAGAAGCTTCTTTCTTTAATCTTGCTACGAGGGAGCCATTGGGTCGTGTTACCGTGTAAGCCGGGTTAAAAAAGTAACCCGTAAACATACCCAATAAAGGGATTTCTGAAAATACAGCATCACCAAATTTTGTCCAGGCATTTTCTTCCCGTATCAATAAATCCTGGTTTTGATTTTCATCGAATATTTCATACCGTGCTTTCCATATAGAAGCCCAGCCCTTTCGGGCTACCCGTCCAAGGTCACGGCCATTGGCATCTGTAAATTTATAAGAGGCAGAAAAATCAATCCATTTATTGGCTTTGATATTATATTTCAAAATCATTTTCTGTTCATCTTCATATACATTGATATCATCAATAAGCCTGAATAATTTTTGGCGTACATAAGCAATCAACTCATCATTGGCATCTTTGGCAACAAAATCATTCGCAAGCGTAGTTATTTTAAAAACAAAGCGAAGCGGGTAAGCATTTTTATTAAATGCGAACTGAAGTTTTTCCATACATTTTTATAAAAATTAAAGATATGGAAAACATTTTTTTGTGTAAGGGTATCACTAAAATAATGTTAATGAATGGCTTTGCTATATTCCTTTGGGTTTTTTATAACATTTTCACTTCTACTTTTACGTTACACATTCAAACCAACTTGTCCACCTTTAAATCTTGCAAAATGAAAAGATATTTACTTTTTTTATCCTTTATAGGCCTGGCCTCTTTTGTAGTGGCACAAGAACCATTGCATGCTGAAAATCAAAACCCGGATTATAATATCAGCAAACAAAAGTATATGGCTTCCAAAGATCAACTACTTACCAGTATGGGTACTACCGTGCAAGATACGTATAAGGCGTACGACTGGTACGAGGCAAAGCAGGAACGTAAGCAACAACGGTATAATGACCGAAGAGAAAGAAGGATATATCAAAATTATTACAACAATTATGATTCATACCGGTATTACAGGCCTTATCGCAATGATACCAGGTACTACAATCGTAATAATCTTTATCGCCAAAATTGGTATTATTGGTTTTGGTAGCGCCCGTTTTTCCTCCACACCCTACATTTAATTATCCACTTTAAAATTTAATTTATGAAACCATTTATTACATTTTGTATTTTCTCTGCCCTTTTGTTACTGGCAGCTTGTAGCCGAAATGTAACCAGGATTGATGCCGCTGAAACGCCCGACATCAGCGGAAGCTGGAACAATACCGATAGCAGGCTGGTAGCAGAGCAAATGATAAATGATGCATTATCATCTGCGTGGCTTTCTAATTTTAATGAGGCTAAAAACCGTAAACCCGTGGTAATAGTAGGCATGGTTACTAACCAAAGCCACGAGCATATTACTGCAGAAACATTTATGAAAGACCTGGAACGCTCCTTTATTACCACTTCAAAAGTAGGGCTGGTACAAAGTGGTAAAAAGCGGGAAGAAATGCGGGCGGAAAAAGCCGACCAGCAAACAAATGCTTCACAAAGCAGCATGAAAAAATTTGGATTAGAAAATGGCGCCGATTATATTCTGCAGGGTTCTATCAACTCCATTGTAGATGCTCATAAAAGAAAGAAAACGGTTACTTACCAGGTAAACCTGGAGCTTACCAATATTGAAACCAATGAAGTGGTTTGGATCGGCGATAAAAAACTATCCAAATACATTAAAAATTAAAGCCGGTTTTTCAACCATTGAATGCATACTCATGTTACGCTTTATAAAAAGGCACGCAACTTTATGGATGCTTGTTCCTTTGCTTATTTCCTGTTCTACTTACCGCACAAGTATGCAATCTTATTATAATGAAATGGATGCTCATCATTATGACAAGGCATGGCAGCGGTTAGAAAAGAACAAAAAAATAAAAAAAGACAGAAACAAACTCCTTTACTTAATGGAGGCAGGCAAAGTATGGCATCTTAAGAATGATTTTGAAAAGAGTAATTTTTATTTTAATGAAGCAGACCGGTTTATAGAAAACCGGCACCAATCTATAGGTAGTATAGCAGCAGCTAACCTGCTAAACCCCATGCATGAAACCTATACGGGTGAAGACTTTGAGAAGTTTATGCTGCATTATTATAAAGCACTAAACTATTGCTCACTTGGTAATATTGAAGATGCATTGGTAGAAGCACGCAGGATAAACCTGGATTTAGGAAAACAATCTGATAAATATCATGATAAAAAAAATAGGTATAGCAAAGATGCTTTTGCATTGAATTTACAGGGGATTATTTATGAAATGGGTGGCGATATCAATAATGCTTTTATCGCCTACAGGAATGCTGCCGATGTATATCTACAATCAAACGATACTTATTATGGGGTAGAACTTCCTGGTCAATTAAAAAAAGATGTATTACGAACAGCCTGGCAAATTGGATTTTTAAATGAGTTTACCCGGTACCAAAAATTATTTAATGAAGACTTTATCCCGGGTGATGACAATGCCCCGGAATTGATTTTGTTTATTGAAGAAGGAAAAGCGCCTGTAAAATCGCAGCAGCTAATTCATGTAAATTATAATAGCAATGGTAATTTAAATTGGCATACAAGTGGGGGAACATTTCATCCATTCAATTTTGATTATGGATCTTACAATTTCAGTGCAGAAAAGCTAACATCGTTTAGAAGTATAGATGTGGCTTTGCCCTATTATATTACACAAACCCCCGCAATGCTGCAAAAAATAATTTTCACTAATGGTAGTGAATATAAGCCACAATTAGTATCTAATATAAATAACCTGGCAATAAATATTTTACAGGAGAGGTTTATACCAGAACTTTCTAAAGCGCTGGCCAGGCAATTAATAAAAAAAGGTTTTGAAGTGGCAGGTGAAAAGTTAGCAGAAAGTGCGGCTAATACTAACAAGCATGATAGCAGTACGCTTTCAGATACAGAGAAAGAAACGAGGCAAAAGAAAAAAAAGGAAAAGGCTGAAAGTGTAGGTGAAGCAGCCGGATTTGCCATTAATTTATTTAACCGGTTCAGTGAAAAAGCTGATACCCGTAACTGGCAAAGCCTGCCTGCATTTATTAGTTATGTTCGTATGCCATTACAGCCGGGAAACAATGATATTATTCTTACCATAAATGGTAAAACAAAACACATTTCTGTTGAGGGAAAAAATGGTTTACAAATCAGGAGTGAAGTATTGAACTAAACCTATGATTACAATTTAATTTCTTCATCACTTTCATCGTAAAACCTAAATTCAGTAAGGTGGTAAGATGAATTGGCAATTACTTTAATCTTCTGTTTAAATTTCCAACTCCATTTCATTCTCCTGCTGGGGAATCCCGAGGTAAGATAAGTGTATAAAATGGGATGCACAGAAACCGTTAAATGCTTATGCTTTTGCATTATGAGATAGTTCAGGTTTTTAAATATCTCATCTTCTAATATTAAGGTAGATGAAATTTTACCCGTACCCTCGCAACTTGGGCATACTTCGCTGGTATTGATGTTCATTTCGGGTTTCATGCGTTGCCTGGTTATTTGCATCAGCCCGAATTTCGTAATAGCAAGTACGGCATGTTTTGCCCGGTCCACCCGCATATATTGATCCATGGCATCGGCTAACTTTTTCTTGTTCTCTGCCATTCGCATATCTATAAAATCTACAACGATGATACCACCGAGATCTCTTAGCCTTAATTGGCGGGCAATTTCTTCAGCCGCTTCAAGGTTCGTTTCAAGCGCATTCTGTTCCTGGTTATTGCTTACACTCTTATACCCGCTGTTTACATCTATTACGTGTAAGGCTTCGGTATGTTCTATTATTAAATATGCACCGCTGGGTAGGTTTACTGTTTTTCCAAATGCGGCTTTTACCTGTTTCGTAATGCCGTAGTTATCAAAAATGGGAGAATCGTTATTGAAGTAAGTTACAATGTCTGCCTTATTGGGTGCAATACGTTGTATATAATTTTTTGTTTCTGCAAAAATATTTTTATCATTTACCACAATGCGGTTAAAATCTTCATTTAGCAAGTCACGCAAAATACTGGTGGCTTTTCCCTGCTCCCTTAATATTTTGGCAGGGGGTACGGCTCCTTTTAAATTTAGTTGAATTGTTTTCCAGGTTTGTACCAGGCTCAGTAAATCTTCATGTAGTTCTGCGGTATGTTTACCTTCTGCTGCCGTGCGTACTATCACACCCAGGTTCTTTGGCTTTATGGCTTCAATTATTTTTTGAAGCCTTTTTCTTTCATCAGAAGAATGTATTTTACGGGATACTGCAACAATATCATTAAAAGGTGTTACTACTACGAACCTGCCCGGTAAAGATAGTTCGCAACTAAGACGTGGGCCTTTTGCTGCGATGGGTTCTTTTAAAATTTGAACCAGCAAATTGGGTTTGCCATTTAATACATCCGTAATCTTTCCTGTTTTTACAATCTCAGGTTCCACTTTAAAGTTAGAAAAATCAAACCCGTTCTCTGATTTATCATTTACTGCTTGTTGGGTAAATTTTAAAATAGAACGGATGTATGGGCTTAAATCAGTGTAATGTAAAAAAGCATCTTTTTCAAAACCTACATCTATAAATGCAGCGTTAAGACCCGGGATGAGTTTTTTTACTTTTCCCAGGTAAAGGTCTCCCACAGCAAAGTTGGCATCTGTTTTTTCAGTATGTAACTCTACCAGCTTTTTATCTTCCAGCAGGGCTATTTCTACACCCTGGGGAGTGGTATTAATAATTAACTCCTTGGTCAAAATTTTAATTTTGATAAGATCAAAACATTACACGGTGAGTAACATCTAATGATACCGAACAACTGTAAACGGGGAACCGTGCAGGTGTTCGTGTACTATCAATGTTATAAATCTTACGGAAGGGCATACTCCGTAAACGTAAGTAAGAATTAATTATCTTTTTTTATGACGATTTTTTCTCAAACGCTTTTTACGCTTATGCGTGGCTATTTTATGGCGTTTTCTTTTTTTACCGCAAGGCATGTCAAAATCTTTTTAATGAATAAAGTTGTTTAAAATATCTTTGTTTTTCCTGCTATTAATTTATTTCAGTGACTGAATATGGGCATCTACTTCTTTGCTATAGGCAGGGTTGTTTACCAATTTTTTGCTAATGTTATACCATTTGATGGCTTCTTCTTTTTGTCCGTCTGCTGCATAAGTGTCGGCTAAAAAAGCCACTGCTTCTACATTATTGGGTTCGGCTGCAATCACTTTCTTGAAGCGTTCTATTGCTTTTTCATATTGCCCCGATACCGCTCCACCCACCGCCAGTACAAATTGTGCTTTCATGTTGTTAGAATCTTTTCTTACTACCGAAAGTAATTGTTGTATGCCAGCCATGGTTTGCTGTGGATCACCACTTGGTCCCTTACCATATATATAAGAACTCCCTAAGCCAATCTTCAAATCATCATCGTCAGGATTTAAAACCAGCGCTTTTTCAAATAATAAAATCGCTTCGTCCGTTTTCCAGGCTAACCTGGCCGGATCGTGTTCTCGTTTTAAATCCTCTAAATATAACCGGGCTGCAAAATTGAGCTTTTTTTCTGAATTCTCCAACTTCGCAGCTTTAGAAATATAATAAATATAAGCATTGTGGTTATGAACACTATCTTCCCAAAATGAAGCCAGGCTCTCATAAGCCTTTATTTGTTGATCTTTTACATCACCACGGGTAATCCCATTTTCTAATTGAGAAAGAAAAATTGTTTGAGAAGGAGTTAATTTTACCTTTGATTTATTTATATTTGACTGAATATCAAATAATTCTGTTTTTTCTGGCTGATTGGCCGATTGTTTTTTTGGTACAACTGTTCCCCCGAAAATAAAAAGTACAATTACTAAAACGATACCTAATCCTGCAACCAATATTTGTTTCTTCACCACTGAAAATTTAATACGAGTTGCAAAGGTACGTTAGTCTTCGTTATCTTCTTTTACAGGAGGTTCCTCTTTTATGTGGGGCGAGTTTTTAATTTCTAACAAGAATTCTTTTGCTGGTTTAAAAGAAGGAATAAAATGTTCGGGAATAGCAACGGCGATATTCTTCTTAATATTTCTTCCTATTTTAGCAGCTCTTTTTTTAATGATAAAACTGCCAAATCCACGTACATACAGGTTTTCACCATTTGCTAAAGTGGCTTTCACTTCTTTAAACATGGTTTCTAAGGTTACCAAAACATCTACCTTTGGGATACCTGTTTTTTCAGAAATCTTATTAATGAGGTCTGCTTTTCTCATACAAGGAGTATTTTATAATATCAATTTACAAAAAAAAATATAAACTCTGCTGCTTTAATAAGTAATATTTACAATTATTTACTTATGTATAACAAAAATCTAACCATAAAACGCAAATTCCCGAAATTTCTTTTGCAATGGCATAAAAAATTTAATAACCGCCAAATGCCCTGGAAGGGAGAAAAAGATATGTACAAGATATGGTTGAGTGAAATTATCCTGCAGCAAACAAGAGTAGATCAGGGAATGGCCTATTATAATCGTTTTCTTCTTGCCTATCCCAGTGTAGAAGTACTGGCTGCCGCTAAAGATCAGGATGTAATGAAATTATGGGAAGGCTTAGGATATTATTCCAGGTGCCGAAATTTATTGGCTACAGCTCGTTTTATTGTTTCAAAAAAGGCCGGTATTTTCCCCAAAACATACCAGGAATTATTGATGCTTAAAGGGGTAGGGCCTTATACTGCAGCTGCCCTCGCATCCTTTGGGCTTAACCAGCCCCATGCAGTTATAGATGGGAATGTAATACGGGTACTCGCCCGCTATTTTGGTATTTATGAAAATATACAAACCCCCACCGGGAGAAAAATATTTTCAGATCTGGCCAGGGAATTAATAGATATTCATGAGCCGGGTGTTTACAACCAGGCTATTATGGACTTTGGCGCTACGGTATGTAAACCATTGGCACCTCTTTGTACAAGCTGTATTATGCAAAAAGTTTGTTATGCATACCAGCACCAAAAAACTGCTGAACTGCCGGTAAAACAAAAGAAATTAATAAAAAAACAAAGATGGTTTTATTACCTGCTGGTAGAGGTAAAAGATGCTTTAATAGTAAGAGTAAGAAAGCAAAAGGATATTTGGCAACATTTAAATGAATTTATCCTGCTGGAGTCGGGGAAAGCGCTTAGTAAAAAACAAATATTGGCATCCATGGAGTTTATTGATTTTGTAAATCTTTCTGATGATTTGCCCACTATTTCAAAAGTATATAGCCAGCAGTTAACCCACCAAACCATTTTTGGGAAGTTTATTGAAATAAAGCTTAATAAAAAACCAGCACTAAATGGCTACCAATTAAAATCTAAAAAAAGTATTCAAAAATTGGCATTCCCGGGTTTTATCAATAAATATTTAAGTGAAAAACAACGAATCATTACCAAAAATCGGTAAGCTATTTGCCTGGTAAGAATTTAAAAGATTAATGTATCTTTAATTAAGGAAATGAACTATAGAATAATGATTATTAAATTAAAATTATGAGAGGCGTAAATAGGGTGATGTTGATCGGGAATTTGGGAAAGGATCCTGATATCCAGTTCCTGGAAGGGAATATTGGAGTAGCTAAATTTTCATTGGCTACTACCGAAACATATAAAGACAGGAGCGGGAAACTTATTTCACAAACAGAATGGCATACCATTGTGCTTTGGCGTGGCCTTGCAGAATTGGCTCAAAAATATTTGCATAAAGGAAGCCTCGTTTATATTGAAGGAAGATTGAAAACAAGAAGCTGGGAAGATAAAGAAGGGAATAAAAAATTTGCAACTGAAATTGTTGGAGACAACCTGATCATGCTGGATAAACGGGGAGATGGAACGCCTGGTGGATTTGAAAATTTTGATAGTTCCGGATCTGAAGATAGTTCGCCTGCTGCACCTGAACCCGGTGATGAAAGGCTCCCATTTTAAAATTGGGATAAAAAAAATTGTTTACTAAAATTATTGCTTTGGATTACCATTCGGTATTTAATACGGTTCATGCCTTTGTATTATATTTTTTGGCGCTAAGCCCTGCTGCGGTTACCGTTCTATTGGTAGCTACTTGTATCTTGCTATTTCTTTCTTTTATTGTTTCAGGAAGCCAGGTTGCTTTTTTTTCTTTATCGGGTAAAGATATCCGGGTCCTTAAAAAAAGAGAACATCCTTCTTACCGTAGGATTGTAACGATGCTCGATCAACCTAAAACCCTGTTGGCATCTATGCGCATTGCCAATAGCTTTTTCAATCTGTGCATTATCCTTACGTTGAATTTGCTTATCAATAACTGGATGCCCGTAAATCAAAATGGTCATTATGTATGGCCTGTATGGGCAATCTTTTCATTTAAAGTAGTAGTGGTATCAGTCCTCATCATTGTTTTTGGAGAATTATTACCCAAGGTCTGGGCAACACATTATAAAGTTAGGTTTGCATCTTCTTCTTCTTTGCTTATTGAAATATTCAATAGCTTGTTTTATGGGTTCAGTAAAAAATTGGTTCGGTTAAGTGATAGATTAACCAAAAAAATATCTCCTGAAAATAACCCCGGAATAGAAACGGCGAATATTGATCTGGCAATTGATCTGCTTCCGGATCATGAAGCCAGCGAAGAAGAAAAACAAATTTTAAAAGGGATATATAAATTTGGTGATACGTCTGTAAAACAGGTGATGCGTACCCGGCTTGATGTTAGCGGCATCTCTTTTACAAGCAACTTTACAGAAGTAATGCAAAAAATACAGGAACTCCATTATTCCCGGATACCGGTTTATAAAAATAACCTGGATGAAATTGCCGGAATTTTGCATACAAAAGATATTCTGCCACATATTGATCGGGAGCCCGATTTCAACTGGCATTCATTATTGCGAAAACCTTATTTTGTGCATGAGCAAAAATTTATTGAAGACCTGTTGCAGGAATTCAGAAATAAACGAATCCATTTTGCTGTGGTGGTTGATGAGTTTGGCGGTACCTCAGGCATTGTGACCTTAGAAGACATCATGGAAGAAGTAATTGGCGATATTCAAGATGAATTTGATGATGAAGAAAGCGTGAATAAAAAAATTGATGATTTTAATTATATTTTTGAAGGGAAACTTATGATCAATGATGCCTGTAAAGCCATGGGCTTGCCGGTAGATACCTTTGATGAAATAAGGGGCGATAGTGATTCTGTTGCAGGACTGTTGTTAGAAATAGCAGGCGAGTTCCCGCAGGTAGATGCAAAACTGGTAAGTGGCGATTTTACTTTTATACCCTTATCCATCAATAAAAACAGGATAGATAAAGTGCATATAATTGTTGCACCCACAAATAATTAAAATGAACCAAACCAATTTTGTAAAAACAACCGCCTTACTTTTTTTTACTATTTTTTATATGGCCTGCAATAGCCCGTACACAACAAAAAAAAGAGGGTATTTTAAAATTCAGTTGCCTGAACATAGTTATCAAACTTTTAATGAACCAGGTTTTCCATATAGTTTTGAATATCCTACTTATGCTCGTATATCGCAAGACAGTACTTACTTTGACAGTAACCCGGAAAACCCGTATTGGAGAAATATTGATTTTCCACAGTTTAATGCACGTATATTTTTAAGTTATAAAATAATTGGTGGAAATGCTTTATATAAAGTGCCCACACAAGACGGAAATTATAAGGATTCATTGGGTATCAATCATTTTGATAAATTGATAAACGATGCATTTATGCTCACCAATAAAAATGAATCTGTTGCTTCTTCAATACAGGATAGTTTATTTAAAACTGCAAACGGAGTAACCGGCGTATATTTTAAAGTGGGCGGCAATGCAGCAACAGCCAGCCAGTTTTTTATGACGGATACTGTAAAAAATTTTATACGGGGTGCACTTTATTTTAATGTAACCCCTAATGCAGATTCATTAAAGCCGGTACAGGAATTTTTGCAACAAGATATTCGCCATCTAATTCAAAGTTTTAAGTGGAATAAAAACTAATTTTCACAAGCCGTAAAAATCCCTTTCTTAAATCGTATTTTTGTAGCATGATAGCTATTGATCATGTATTGCTGAGCGACCAGGTATTGCAGGAAGAATTTGTGTGCGACCTGGGTAAATGTAAAGGCGCCTGTTGTGTAGATGGTGATGCCGGAGCCCCTTTAGAAAAAAATGAATTAAAAGAAATTGATAAGGTATTTGATGCCGTTTTACCTTACTTAAATGCCGAGAGTAAAAAAGAATTAGAAAAACAGGGGAGGTATGTTTATGACCGGGAGTTCGGATGGGTAACCCCTACCATCAACAGCAAGATATGTGTATATGGCATTAAAGATAAAAATGGTATTGTGAAATGTGGTATTGAGCAAGCTTACTTAGATGGAAAAATAAATTGGAAGAAACCCATAAGCTGCCACCTGTTTCCCGTAATTGTAAAAAAAAGTAGGGATGGTAAAACAGAATTTGCAAATTACGAACCACGGGAAGATCATTGCAAAGCTGCCTGTGTATTGGGTAAAAAATTAAAGGTGCCGGTTTATCAATTTTTAAAAGAACCTTTAATCCGCAAATTTGGTGAACCATTTTACCAGGCTTTAGAAGCTGTAGCAACCCATCAGCAAGAAAAAGCAACCCACTGATCTGTATTATCCTATTTGAATCTTTGTAATTTTTTACAAAAATTAAAAATAAAAACCTTTATACCAAAAAGAATGAAATATCTAAAACATTACTTTCCCTTCATTTTAATTTGCCTGGTAAGCTGTAGCGTAAACAAAGCAAAAATTGATGATAGCCTGGAGAAATATTTTAAAGCAAAGAATGTAGATGGCTGTTTTACGATGCTTAATAATGCAAATGGCAAGATCACCGTTTACAATATGAAATGGGATACAGTCCGTTTTTTACCGGCTTCCACATTTAAAATTGTAAATGGATTGATTGGACTGGAAACCGGGAAAGTTACCGATGAAAACATGGTAATTAAATGGGATGGTAAAAAACATTATTTACCTGATGGCAGCGAGATAAAAGATTGGAACAAGGACCTAAGTTTTAAAGAAGCGTTTAAAGTAAGTTCCGTACCTTATTTCCAGGAAATTGCCCGCCGTATTGGGGCGGATACAATGAAGCAATGGATTGATACACTTGGGTATGGAAATAAAGATATTTCAGGCCCAATTGATTCTTTTTGGCTTAACAATACGTTAAAAATATCGCCCGACGAACAATTGGGACTGCTTAAAAAACTATATTTCGATCAGCTTCCTTTTCGTAAATCGGTACAGCAGCAAATGAGGGATATTATGATGCAGGAAAATACTACGGCATACAAATTGAGTTATAAAACAGGATGGGGTTTCGATGAGTCTAATCATTCCATTGGTTGGCTTTGCGGCTGGATAGAAGAAAATAACCATGTTTATTTTTTTGTAACCCTGGTAAAATCAGATGACCCTAAAATTGATATGAAGCAGGTTCGGATAGGGATAACAAAAGATATTTTAAAACAATTTGGTTTTTTTGAAGGAAAAAAATAATCCGATGATGGATTACCCTAAGCAAAATGAAATTATTGAGCATGCCGGAATTTGAATACAATTGGTTGCTTTACTTATTACTTTTATTACCATTGGTAGCATTCATTTTTTTATATGCCCTTAATAAAAGAAAGAAGGCTATAAAAAAATTAGGTGATAAAGCCCTCGTTGATCAATTGCTGCTCCCCTTTAAGCGCTATTCATTTCTTGCCCGGTTTATACTCCTGCTTTTTTCCGTTACATTTCTGATTCTCGCCATAGCCAATTTAAGAGTTGCAACAGGATCCAAAGGCCCGGCCCGTAGCGGTATAGATGTGATGATTGCACTGGATGTGAGCAAAAGTATGCTGGCACAGGATATACAACCCACCCGGTTAGATAAAGCCAAGCTTTTAGTAAGCCGTTTGATTGATAAATTGCAGGATGACCGCATTGGTATTGTTGTTTTTGCCGGTAAAGCATATTTACAAATGCCACTTACTGCAGATCATAGCGCTGCAAAAATGTATCTTTCAGCAGCTACACCCGATGCCATCCCTACCCAGGGTACCGTGATAGGGGATGCCTTAACAATGTGTTACAGGGCTTTTGATGCTAAAGAAAAAAAATATAAAGCCGTTGTTCTGATAAGTGATGGTGAGGACCATGATGAAAAAGCAAATAAAATTGCAACCGATTTGAATAATGAAGGAGTGATCATTTACACGATAGGTGTGGGCTCACCCATGGGGGCAAATATTATTGACCCGGCTACCGGGCAACCTAAAACGGATGCACAGGGCAACTTGGTAGTAACCAAATTGAATGAAAAAGAATTAAAAGATATTGCTAAAAACGGAGGAGGATCTTACCAGTTGTTAATGAATAGTGATAATGTATCCAATAATCTGGAAAAGCAAATCGGTACCATGGATCAGCGTATCGTAAAAGATAATTCGTTGAATAATTATAAAAGTTTTTTCCAGTATTTAATTGCAATGGCATTATTATGTATGTTAATAGAATTTTTTATGTCAGAACGAAGAACCTTAAAACGCATAGCTAAAATAAACGGAATTGGTATCCTATTGATATTTTTTAATCTATCTGCTTTTGCACAAGAAGGTAAAGAAAATATTGCCGAAGGAAACAAAAGCTACAACAATAAAAATTATACAGCAGCCGAAAAAGAATATGAAGCAGCATTAAAGAAAAATCCCCAAAGCAGTATTGCTCATTACAATTTGGGTAACGCTGCATATAAAAACAAAAAAATAGAAGAAGCCATTTCAGCATACGATAAAGCCATTCGATTAATGAGTAATACCGAAGAAAAAGCAAATGCCTACTACAATAAGGGCGTGGTATTACAAAATGAAAACCGGGTAGATGAATGTATAATTGCTTATAAAAATGCATTGAAGCTTTGGCCCAATCATGAAGATGCAAGGCAAAACCTTCAAAAAGCATTAAGGAAAAAAAAGCAAGATGAAGAGAAAAAGAAAAAAGATCAGGATAATAAAGATAAAGACAAAAAACAGCAGCCTAAGCCACAACCTTCTAAAATGACAAAAAAGGAAGCCGAAGAAAAATTGGAAGCGCTTATGCAGCAGGAAAAAAATTTACAGGATAAAATGAATAAAGTTGACGCCCAATCGGCCAATAAACCTGAAAAAGACTGGTAAATCCATTCTTCCTCATTTTTTAAAGGGTTCGTTAACTTTGTACTTCAATACCATATTTCATCATGCAGTTATATTGCAATGCTATTTCAGCCTATAAAAGATTAAAAACAAGAGAAGTAAAAATAGGCAACCTTATGTTGGGGGGCGATCATCCCATATTGGTACAAACAATGACCACGCCAGATACCATGGATACGGAAGCTACCGTATTCCAATCTATCCGTTGTATAGAAGCAGGTGCTGATATGATTCGGGTTACTGCTCCATCAAAAAAGGAAGCCGAAAACCTCAGAAATATAAAAGAAGAATTACACAAAAGAGGATATTGCACACCCCTCGTTGCCGATATTCATTTTACACCCAACGCCGCAGAAATTGCTGCCACGATCGTTGAAAAAGTAAGGGTGAATCCAGGTAATTATGTGGATAAGAAAAAATTTGAACAAATAGAATATACCGATGCGGAATATGCTGAAGAAATAGAACGCATCCGGGAACGCTTTACACCGTTGGTAAAAATTTGTAAAGAGCATGGTACTGCTATGCGTATTGGTACAAATCATGGCAGCCTGAGCGACCGCATCATGAGCCGCTATGGCGATACCGCAATCGGTATGGTAGAAAGCGCCATGGAGTTTTTGAGAATTGCACGTAATGAAGATTACCATAATATTGTTTTAAGTATGAAAAGCAGTAACCCATTAGTTATGGTACAGGCTTATCGCTTACTTATTTATCATATGATGCAGGAATTTGGTGAATGTTATCCTTTGCATCTTGGTGTAACTGAAGCGGGAGATGGCGAAGATGGGCGCATAAAATCTGCAATTGGTATTGGAAGTTTACTTAATGATGGTATTGGTGATACCATCAGGGTGAGCCTTACTGAAGATCCTGAGTTTGAAATACCAGTTTGTAAAGACCTGGTAAAAAGTGTAGCCTTAAATAATAAAAATGATTATGCTGAACCCGGGCTTTTAGGTAGCTTACCCTATTCTCCGTTTGAATACAATAAGCGCCATACACTTCCGGTAAAAAATATTGGCGGTACACATGTGCCGGTTGTAATCGCTGATTTTATGCAGGCTCCGCAAATAAACCCCGGATCCCTTATAGATATTGGATATAAATATGATCAGGATAGCGATAAATGGACTATTTCTGATGCCGCTGCCGATTATATTTACAGCGCTGATAAAACCGTGGATTTTAATTTACCCGGTACCCTAAGTGTAATTTGTAATTATAATACCTGGCAACAACAAACCGCTAAAGAAAAATATTTTCCATTATTTACAAAAGAAGAATATATACTGGCAAATAAAAAATCAACTGTAAATTTTATTTCTTTAGATACCACAAAACCTTATCATGATTTTTTGCAAAAGATAAAAGGGGATGATACTATCGTATTTTGTATTTATGCCAATGGCCCGAATGCCATGCAACACTGCAGGATGTTTTTTGTACAATTATTATTGCAAAAAATTACCAGCCCGGTTATCATTTGTTTAGAAAGTTATTATACCACAGTTGATGAACAGCTTATTCAATTTTCTGCTACTGCAGGGGGGCTTTTTGTAGATGGTTTTGGGGATGGTATCTGGTTGATAAACGATCCTGCCAACATGCTCAATACACCTATGAAAGGCAGGACCTACCTGCCCATGCAAAATAATATCCAGTTTTTAAACAATACCTCATTCTCTATTTTACAAGCAGTACGCACCCGTATTTCAAAAACTGAATTCATCAGTTGCCCAAGTTGCGGCCGCACGCTTTTTGATTTGCAGGAAACCACTGCCAAAATAAGAAAAGTAACAAGTCATTTAAAAGGATTAAAAATTGCGATCATGGGTTGTATAGTAAACGGCCCGGGTGAAATGGCAGATGCAGATTTTGGTTATGTAGGCAGTGGCCCCGGAAAAATAACATTGTACAAAGGAAAAGAAGTAGTAAAAAGAAATATAGATGATCAGGTGGCAGTGGAAGAGTTGATAAATTTATTAAAGGAAAATGAAGTGTGGATTGAGCCCACAGAAATCATACATAATTAAGCATTATGAAAACAGATTTTTTAGTAATTGGAAGTGGAATTGCGGGCCTTACTTATGCATTAAAAGTGGCACAGGATTGCCCCGATAAAAAAATAACCATTCTTACCAAGGCTAAAAGCGATGAAACCAATACCAAGTATGCACAGGGCGGAATTGCCGGTGTATGGGACAAAAGCCATGATAGTTTTGAGAAACATATAGAAGATACTTTGATTGCAGGAGATGGGCTTTGCGATAAAAACATTGTGGAGATTGTAGTAAGAGAGGGCGTTCAGCGCATTTCCGAACTTATAGAATGGGGTACCCGTTTTGATAAAGAACCCGATGGCGATTATAAATTGGGAAAAGAAGGGGGGCATAGTGAATACCGCATACTGCACCATAAAGATATTACTGGCAGTGAAATGGAACGGGCCTTGCTCGAAGCCATAAAAAAGTATCCGAATATTGAATTGATCACACATTGTTTTGTAGTGGATATTATCACGCAGCACCACCTTGGATATTTAGTAACAAAATCAACTCCCGATATTGAATGTTTTGGTGTGTATGTACTCAACCTGAATAGCAATAGCACTGAAAGGATTTTGGCATCTACTATTTTATTGGCAAGTGGGGGCAACGGCCAGGTTTACCGTAGCACTACCAATCCATACATTGCAACGGGGGATGGTGTTGCCATGGTTTACAGGGCCAAAGGCCGAATTGAAAATATGGAGTTTATTCAGTTTCATCCTACTGCATTATATGAACCCGGTATAAGGGGCCAGTCTTTTTTAATTACAGAAGCAGTAAGGGGCGATGGTGGGATATTAAAAAATGCAAATGGAGAAGCATTCATGAAACGATATGATGAAAGAGAAGATTTAGCTCCCCGTGATATTGTTGCCCGTGCCATTGATAATGAAATGAAAGTAAATGGTACGGAATATGTTTACCTGGATTGCCGGGAAATGGATCGTGAAAAATTCATGGAACATTTCCCAAACATTTATGCCAAATGTAAAAGTATTGGGATAGATATATTTCACGATATGATTCCGGTATCCCCTGCGGCACATTATAGTTGCGGTGGCATAAAAACAGATGAATGGGCAAAAACTTCAATAAAAAATTTGTATGCTGCCGGTGAATGTGCCAGCACCGGTTTACATGGAGCCAACAGGCTTGCCAGTAATAGTTTATTAGAAGCGATGGTGTTTGCACACAGGGCTTACCAGGATGCCATGAAACAATTGTCTATTAAAAAGAATGCTTATTTGCATGCCTTGGAGCAAATACCCGAATGGAATGCAGCGGGTACATCGGTACCAAAAGAAATGATTGTAATTACTCAAAGTGTAAAAGAATTAAAAATGCTCATGAGCGATTATGTTGGCATTGTGCGCAACAATGACCGTCTGCAGCGGGCCAACAGGAGGCTCGACTTATTACATGAAGAAACAGAAACATTGTACGAGAAAACACAAGTATCGCCACAACTTTGCGAACTGCGGAATATGATCACCGTTTCTTATTTGATCGTAAAAGGAGCAGAATTAAGGAAAGAAAGCAGGGGGTTGCATTTTAATACGGATTATCCAAACCGAAGCGAAATTTTACAGGATACAATTTTATAAGATCAGCTCATAAAATCATCTTTATCGTCTTTTATATCAAAGAGATTATCTACAGCGCCCGCCATCATGGGAAATTTTTCTTTTACAAAATCCTTAATTGTTTCCAGCGCTTTTTCAGCCTGTTGTTGATCTATGTTTGCGTTAATCATTAATTTATTGATAAGTTCTTGCATCTTTTTTTAATTTATACTAAATTATTCCGTGTCAAAACGGTCCACTCTTTCAATACCGGGTAAGCTGTGTAATTTTTCTACCAGTTCATCTAACTCTTCTTTATCATGAACAAATATTTTTACATTGCCTTCAAAGATGCCTTCTTTCGCTTCAATCGTCATGGCCGCAATATTAAATTTCATTTCACCACTTATCAGGTTGGTGATTTTATGAATAACACCCACATCATCAAGGCCAATTATTTTCAAACCAGTTAAAAATGAGATTTCTTTATTTTTTACCCATTTTGTTTTTACTACCCGGTGCCCATAGTTTGCTAGTAAGCGTGCGGCATTGGGGCAGTTGGTACGGTGAATTTTTAAACCTTCGCCGGTGGTTACAAAGCCAAACACATCATCGCCGGGGATCGGCTTGCAACAATTAGCAATACTATATACAATACGGTCGCTGCTCTCACCAAAAATAATAAGTTCGGTATCTTTCTTTTCTTTTTTGGCAGGGTCGTATTCTTTTTTTTCTTCTACCGGTTTTGGTTCAGGCTTTGGAGCAATCAATTTATCGCCCAATACCGTAAATTCTTTGAGTTCTTTAAGGTCTATTTTTTTTCGGGCTATATCATACAGCAGGTCCAATGAATTACCCGTTTTATAAAAATTACTCAGCTCTTCCAGGTTATTTTGGCTCATGGATACGTGCATGCCTTCCAGCTTACGTTGCAATATGTATTTGCCATCTTCAGCAATGGTTCTTTTTTCTTCTTTTAAGGTATCTTTTATTTTTGATTTTGCTTTACTGGTAACAACAAAATTCAGCCACTCGGAGTTGGGCTTTTGTTTGGCGCTGGTAATTATTTCTATCTGGTCGCCACTACGAAGCTTATGGCTAATGGGGACGAGTTTATGGTTTACTTTGGCGCCAATACACTTGCTGCCCACAGCCGTATGTACGCCAAATGCAAAATCAAGTGCGGTGGCACCTAAGGGCAACATTTTTACATCTCCCTTTGGTGTGTACACATAAATTTCTTCGGTAAGAAATGAAGTTTTAAAATCTTGCAGAAAATCAAATGAACTGTCTTCCTGCCCGGTAAGCGCTTCTCTTATTTGTTCAAACCATTTATCAAAACGGTTTTCTTCAGAAGTACCTTCTTTGTATTTCCAGTGTGCTGCCAGGCCCTTCTCTGCAATTTCATTCATGCGCTTGGTTCGTATTTGCACTTCCACCCATTTGCCTTGCGGCCCCATTACGGTAGTGTGCAATGCTTCATATCCATTGCTTTTAGGATTGCTCAACCAGTCTCTTAATCTTTCGGTGCTGGGATTGTATGCATCTGTTATGATACTGTAAATTTTCCAGCAATCTTCTTTTTCTTTTTCTGGCGAAGAGTCAACAATGATGCGTATAGCAAAGAGGTCATATACTTCTTCAAAAGCTACTCCTTTCTTTTTTATTTTATTCCATATTGAGTGAATGCTTTTTGGCCGGCCAAAAATTTCAAATTGTAAGCCCGTGTTATCTAATTTATGTTTTAATGGCCGGATGAAATCATTTATGTAGCGGGTTCTTTCCCGTTTAGTATCTTGTAATTTTTGAGCAATAAAACGAAAACTATCCGGCTCCATGTATTTCATGGCCAGGTCTTCCATTTCGGTTTTAATATTGTACAAACCCATCCTATGTGCGAGCGGCGCATATACATATACCGTTTCTGAAGAAACTTTTAATTGTTTCTCTCTTTTCATGCTATCGAGTGTACGCATATTATGTAAGCGATCGGCCAGCTTAATTAAAATTACCCGTGGGTCATCCGTAAGGGTAACTAATATCTTTTTAAAATTTTCGGCTTGTTGGCTGGTATTGCTATCCATTACGGTTGCAATTTTTGTAAGCCCATCTACAATTTTAGCGATTTCATTTCCAAACTCCCGTTGTATGTCCTGTAAAGTGATATCGGTATCTTCTACTGTATCGTGCAGCAAAGCGCAAATAGTACTTCGGATACCCAATCCAATTTCTTCTACGCATATTTTTGCCACAGCCAATGGATGTAAAATATAAGGTTCACCACTTTTTCTGCGCATGGTTTTATGAGCTTCTGCTGCCATTTCAAAAGCATGCCTTAAAAGTTCCTTATCGCCCGGTTTTAGTTTGCTCTTTAACGCTCTCAATAATGCACGGTATTGCCTTAAGATCTCTTTCTTTTCTTCTTCTTCGTTTAACCGGTAAGCTGGTATTGTTTCTGTTATTTCCACTATTACGAATTTAGTTTAAATAATGGCTCGGGCAAAAAACACTTTTTAAAACACTCACAAGTAATAGTAGTTATTCTTCGGATGTACCAAATAGGGCGAGTAGTAATTTAATTATAGTGCCAGACAGAAATGGCGGCCCAGCATTATATATCTAAAATTACACGAATGATAGGCTTTGTAGTTTTATCGGCTGATGTAAGGCACGGACCGGTTTGTGCCTGCATTAAATTGGAAACTTTGGGCGAGATACAGTGCCTGCAACTCTGGTAAAATGGTTTGATGCTACTGTAGAGAATGTTGAAATGCTACGAAACAATACCGATCGTGGCAATTATGCATCGTATCAATTGGGGATGGGGTGAAGCTTGGTCCGCCAACAATTTTAATGGATGGTTTGCATTCAATTATTACAATCCAGGAACGAGAAATTTCCAATATTCAAGAGACTACATTTATAATATTCACCCATAAAGTAAATTATTATGAAAAAGTTTCTATCCTTACTTTTTGCAAAGATTTCAATTTATTCATGTAAGGATAAGGAAATTATAGGTCCTCAGGTTGTTCCTTTTTCGTTATTTTTTGTAATTAAAGAAAATGGAAATAGGTTAGATGATAAAACTTTGGATAATATGAAATTATTTTACTTCAACGGTTCGAATAAAACATATATTAACGATTTTATGAGAGCGACAGACGGAGGTAGGACTTTAGGTGTTTAAACCACAAGGCAAATTGGTTTTGTTAGTGGTGAAAATAGAATAAAAGATTTCTACCCTGAATATCAGAATGGTGATATTGATACTTTGTACGTGGATTATAGATATGTAAGTGGAGAACAGGCTTTGCAAGAACCATGTTACTGCTATTATCCACTTAGGCAGGTAAAGTTTAATAATGTGGTTGCAGGGTTAGATACTTCTATTCTTGTTCAAGCGGTATATTTATTCAAAAAGTAACTATCTCATATCTAAAATAATAGCTACTAACCAATAAGATTGTGGTTATTAGCTATTATAATTTCAATTAAATTTCTTCATTTTTATTAAATAAATCCCCTACTTTTGCACCCCATTTGCGGATGTGGCGAAATTGGCAGACGCACTAGACTTAGGATCTAGCGGAGCAATCCATGTAGGTTCGACCCCTATCATCCGCACTCTTCACCCATAAATTCCTCTCTGCACAGGGAGGTTTTTTAAAATATTAAAGCATCGTTGTATGGCAACTATTGAAAGAGAAAATATGAGTTTATTAACAGATAAACTTACCGTAAAAATCAGTAAAGAAGATTATATGCCGGCTTTTGAAAAAAAGCTGAAAGAATATAGTAAGTCTGCTAATATTCCCGGTTTTAGAAAAGGAATGGTTCCGGCAGGTATGATCAGGAAAATGTATGGCAGTTCTATATTTTCTGATGAGGTATTGCGTACAGTTGAAAAAGAATTATATAACTGGTTAAATAACGAAAAACCTGAAATTTTTGCACAACCCCTGCCCATGCAAACTACAGCTGCCCAGCTAGACATGAATAGCCCCGCAGATTACCATTTTGATTTTGAAATTGGCCTGAAACCCGATTTTGAACCGGCTGATTTGAGCCAGGCGAAACTTACCCGCCATACCGTTCAGGTTACTGATGATATGGTACAAGAAGAAATTAGCCGTATGCAAATAAAAGGCGGTAATATGACGGAGCCTGAAACTATTGATAATCCTGAAAATGTAATTAATGTTTTATTTACGCAGGTGGATGAAGCCGGGAATGAAGTAGCCGATGGGATACAAAAAGAAAATTCTGTATTGCTGAAATATTTTACTCCTGCGATGCAGAAAACACTTACTGGTAAAAAAGTAACTGACAGTTTTGTTTTTCAATTAGATAAAACTTTTGAAGGTGATAAATTAGATATGATGCTGCAAGACCTGGGTTTTGAAAAGGGTGATAAAGAAGCTGCTAAAACAAATTTTAAAGCCTCTATTGTAAAGATAGGATTGGTTGAAAAAAGGGCGCTTGAAGAAAGTTTCTTTGAAGAAATATTTCCCGGTAAAGGAATTAAAACAGAGGCAGAACTGAGAAATGCTTTGCGTGAGGAAATTCAGCAATATTGGAATATGCAAAGTGCAAACCAGGTGCAGGATCAAATTTTTCATTATTTAGTAGATCATACCCAAATGGAATTTCCGGCCTCGTTTTTAAAACGTTGGTTACAAAATTCAGGCGAAACACCTAAAACTGCCGAGGAAGCGGAACAGGAATATCCTAATTTCAGCAACCAGTTAAAATGGACTTTAATCAGCGATAAATTAATAAATGATAAAAAAATTGAGGTAAGCCAGGAAGAAATGAGAGAAAGTATGAAGGCAGAAGTAATGCGTTATTTTGGCCAAATGAATATGGGTGATGATACCAGCTGGCTCGAAAGTTATATTGACCGTATGATGAAAGATGAAAAACAAGTGGATGCCACTTACCGGAGGCTCATTACCACCAAACTTTTTGAAAACCTGGAGAAAGAATCAAAATCAACAGATAAAACGGTAACAGCAGAGGAATTGATGGCTATGCAACATCATCATGCTCATTAAGATTCAAAAATTGTTTTTAAAATACTTTGCCCTGTAAGGGCATTTTTTTTGCAGCAAAGAAAAGATTAAATTGAACAAATTATAGTAATTAATTGAGCATGAATTACCGTTTTCTTTATTTTATTTTCATTGGTTTGTTGCTGCATCATTTTTCGGCAGGGCAGTTATCCTGGCAAATGGCAGATGCTGATTTTGGAACATTGCCAACAGGGTTTCATGTATATAAAACATCTGACTCACTGGATGGAAGACCTTTTTTAGCATATTATGCAATAGCTGATTTAAAAAATAAAAAATTATTTTTTTCAACAGACACAACCTTGCAGCGCCGACTTAGCCCCGGGGAATTTTATCAAAAAAACAATTATCCGTTATTGGTAGTGAATGGAAGTTTTTTTTCATTTAATACCAATCAAAATTTAAACTTAGTTATTAAGAACGGTAAGCTCCTCAGCTATAATATTCACAACCTTGCGGCCAAAGGAAAAGATACACTTACTTATCGCCATCCCTGGAATGGTGCATTTGGTATAAATAAAAATAGAATGGCAGATGTAGCCTGGGTTTTTACCGATTCCAGTAACCGATGGGCGTATGCCTCACAAGAACCTGTAAAGCCAATACATGACAGTATTGCTACCATTCATTTAAATCAATACAAAGGGTTACCCGTAAAAAAATGGAAAATGAAAACAGCCATTGCAGGCGGGCCGGTGCTTTTGCAAAACGGGCAAATAAATATTAGCAATGATACAGAATTAAAATTTAGTGGTATAGCAAAATATGATTTACATCCCCGCACAGTGATAGGTTATACGAAAGATCATAAAATAATAGTATTGGTTGTAGAAGGCAGGCATAAAAATATTGCTGATGGCGCTTCTCTTATTCAATGTGCTGAAATAATGAAAAGCCTGGGTTGTGTAGAGGCCTTGAATTTGGATGGCGGTGGCAGTAGTTGTATGCTCATAAACGGCAAAGAAACTATTTGGCCATCTGATAAAGGGATTCAACGAAAAGTACCTGCGGTATTTCTCATAGAAACCCGTTAAGTCTTTTTTAATTTAGCATTACAGCTTCTTTTACCTGTTTTATATTATCTTCTAATTTTATTTTATCCCAGCCACCCAGCACATTTCTTATATTATTAATTCCCTGGAGTTTTAAAAGAGACGCAGCAGTTACACTGCGGTAACCCCCTGCACAATGGATATACAGGTTTTGCTGGTCTTCAAAATTGGCAAGCAGAGCGGGGTCAATCATAAGATGCAAGGGGAGGTTCATTGCATTTTTTATATGCCCGTTATTAAATTCAGCTTCTCTTCTTACATCTACCACCAATAATTGTGGGTCGTGTGGTATATCCATTGCCAGTTCATCGGCTTCTATGTCAATGATCATATCTATTTTCTCACCTGCATTTCTGTACGTTTCAAAACCTCCTTGTAAATAGCCTTGTATTTTTTCGAATCCTACCCTCGCAAGACGTATTAATGATTCTTCTTCTTTACCAGGTTCGGTAACCAAAATGATGTTTTTATCAAAAGATAAAATATTTCCTGCCCATTCTGCAAAACGGCCTTCCAGCCCAATGGAAATGGATCCCGGAACAAAACCTTGAGTAAATATAGTGGCATGCCTGGTATCTAAGATGATGGCATCTTCGGCAACCCATTTTTTAAATGAATTGATATCCAAAGCCTGGAGCCCTTGCTTTTTTAGGTCTTGTAAATCGCTATACCCTTTTTGATTAATATGCGCATTTACCGAAAAATATTTTGGTGCATCGGTAAGGCCATCGGTAACGGCTTTTATAAATGTATTCCTGTCTTGGGGCTGCAAAGCATAATTATTTTGTTTTTCTTGTCCAATAGTACTAAAAGTGTTTGGTCCCAGGCTTTTTCCGCAACTGCTGCCTGGCCCGTGTGCAGGATAAACTATAATATCATCAGCCAGGGGTAATATTTTTTGTTGTATGGTATTGTATAAAATATCAGCTAATTCTTCCCTGCCAAGGTTTCCGCTGCTTAGGTCGGGCCGTCCCACATCACCTACAAATAAAGTATCACCTGTAAAAATTGCATGGGGCTTATCATTTTCATCTCTCAATAAATAGCAAGTACTTTCCAGGGTATGCCCTGGTGTATGGATGGCTTCTATAGAAATTTTCCCCAATATAAATCGTTCCCCATCTTTAGCATTGTGAACATGGTAAGAAGGTTTTGCCCCTGGCCCATAAATAATAGGGGCACCAGTAACTTTTGCTAAGTCAATATGACCACTTACAAAATCAGCATGAAAATGTGTTTCAAAAATATACTTAATGGTAGTATTACGTTTTTTTGAAAGAGATAAATACGGTTCAATGTCTCGCAATGGATCTAAAATGGCTGCTTCGCCATTACTTTCAATATAATATGCGGCTTCACTTAAGCAATTTGTATAAAGTTGTTGGATGAACATATTTATTTTTTTAATTTATTCGACAAAAAAAAAGCGGAATACCGCTTTTTAAAAAATACATTACCAGAATTAAGCAACCAATTGCTCCACAATTTCATTTACCTGGTCAATTCTTTTGTAATTAACAGAGTAATAAATGAACTTGCCTACACGGCTTGTGGTAACAAAGCCTGCTTTACGTAAAATAGCGAGGTGCTGTGATGCTACGGACTGCTCAAGACGCATCTTTACATAAATCTCTGTTACTGTTATTTTCTTTTCAGTTTCAATGAGATTTAAAATTTGCTGCCTTAGCTTGTGATTTAACGCCCTTAATACCATCGCCGCTTTTTTTACATTGTGGTAATTCACCTTAAGTGACTCTGAGTTGTGCTGAATTGTTTTTTCAACTAATTCAGGCTGTTGTGTTCCAACAATCATGGGTTAATTTTTTTAATGCTTGAACTAATAAATTCCAGATACAAAGATACAAAACAACCTATATTTTTAAAAATTAAGTATTGTTAAAAGAATAAATATGACACTTATATTGTAATTCAGTTAATTAGTATAGAATGCTTTCACATATAAGGGTTCACTATAGGCTAATTCTGCAAAATTTCCAGATGTAAAATGGATAAATGACATTGCTGCAAAATCATTTTGCAAGGCAGGTAACCCAGGAAATATTGCATTTGAAATAGTACAAATAGTTTTCCATTTATCAGCCCCATCACCAAAAAATACAGGAATTATATTTTTAGGTAAGGCTGTAAAGGAATTTTTATCAAGAATGAGTGCCTGTACAGGCATGATTTCTTCCAGTTTTTCATTGTAACCTGCAGTAAAAACCTCCATTCTGCGGGCATCAATCATTGGGTATAATAAATATTCATAATTCATTTTAGGCAACTGGTGACTCATTGCAGTGGTCATTAATTCTAAAGTTCCAATACAAATTAAAGGAACCTGCAAAGCAAAACATAAGCCTTTGGCAGAAGCCATTCCAATTCGTAAACCGGTATAAGACCCAGGCCCATAAACAACCGAAACTGCTTGTATTTCATTTATAGTGATAGCCGCTTCTTGCAATACTTTTTCTATAGCAGTATGTATAAAAGCAGCATGGTCATGTGGTGAATTATTTATAGCCAATGACACAATTTTTCCTTGAAAGCTTATTGAAACGCTTGCATTTTTTACTGCAGTGTCAATATTTAAAATATAAGCCATTAGCTGTTTGCTTCTTTTTGTATTAAGGAACTTACCGTAAAACGCTCATCTTTTTTTGAAAGCGTTTTCAGGAGATCATAAATATTTTTTAACCCAATTTTTTCTGCCCATTCAAAAGGTCCATAAGGATAATTGGTACCCAGCTTCATCGCAATATCAATTTCTTTTTTAGAACTTACTTTTTCTTCCAATGCAAAATAAGCTTCATTTATAATTAATGAAATTATGCCGGGGCTTATAAAGCCTGCTATATCATCAGTATGAATCGCTTTTTTGCCGATGGCCTCTAACACTTCATGTATTCTATCATTCATCGCACCTGCAAGTTCCCAGTTTTCTTTTTCTACAAAACCGTTCCATCCATTTATACGTATAATATTGCGGGGTGCATTTAAATCTTTGAGGGTATGGCAAACAGCATTTATAAAAATGATTTTATCAGTTGGTAGGTTTTCGGGAATATTTGGGTATAAATAAAAATAGGCATTGGCTTCCTGTAAAAAAAGATCAGTTGCATCATGGGCCCTTATGCATTCTGTTTCTGATGTGGTATTGAACATTTCATAAATTTGGGAGGGTGCACAAATTGCCAGTTTCATAAATTCTTTTTTGCAAAAGTAAGGGTTGGTAATTTGGGTTAAAAATACATTTTCAGGTGTTTTATCTTTTTGTTAGCAAATAAAGTTGTACTTATTACAGTGTATTTACTTTTGGCAAGGGCGGTAGAAACAACATAATTTTGTATTTCATATAAATGTTTACACAATGGAAAAAAAAATCATCAAAACAAGTGAAGCGCCAGCGCCTATTGGCCCGTATAACCAGGCTGTAATGGCCAATAATTTTTTATTTATATCAGGCCAAATCGCATTGGATCCTGCATCGGGTGAGCTTAAAACCGATACTATTGAGGAAGAAACAAGGCTGGTTATGAAAAATTTGGAAGCTATATTGCTATCCGCAAAACTTAATTTTTCGCACATCGTAAAATCCACCATTTTTTTAAGTGATATGCAACATTTTGCTTTGGTAAATGAAATATATGGTAGTTATTTTGAAAAAGATTACCCGGCCCGTGAAACGGTTGCTGTAAAGACGCTCCCTAAGAATGTAAATGTAGAAATAAGCATGATTGCCTGCGCATGAAAAAAGTAATAGTAACTGCACCCGTACATTCCTGGTTGATAAAAACATTAGAACAAAAAGGCTATACCCTGGTTATAGAACCTGGTATTGGTTATGAAAGTTTATGTGCAATTGTAAATGATGCTGAAGGGATACTTGTAACCACACGCTTACCTATTGATAAAAATATATTGAACGCTGCTACAAAACTGCGGTGGATTGGCAGGCTGGGCAGCGGCCTGGAGCAGATAGATGTGGAATACGCTGCACAAAAAAATATTCACTGTGTAAGCAGCCCCGAAGGTAACCGCAATGCAGTGGCAGAACACGCCCTGGCTATGTTACTAAATCTTATGAACCATATCAGCCGAAGTGCCAACCAGGTAAAGGAAGGTTTATGGTTGAGAAATGAAAACAGGGGTATTGAATTAAGTGGTAAAACCGTAGGTATCATAGGCTATGGTAATACCGGTTCTGCTTTTGCCAGGCTGTTACAGTCATTTGATGTAACAGTGCTAGCTTATGATAAATATAAATTTGATTTTGCCGCCGGCAATATTAAGGAAGTAAACTTTGAACAAATATGTCGGTATGCAGAAGTAATAAGTTTTCATTTACCCCTTACTGCTGAGACCGAATCTATGGGGAATACCCATTTTTTTAATTCACTGAAGTTAAAACCCTGGATTCTCAATACAAGCCGGGGCAAAATTATAGATCCTGAAGCGTTGATACATGCTTTGCAAAAAGATCAAATTGCCGGTGCCGCATTAGATGTACTTGAAAATGAAAAACTGGCTACTTTAACGCCAGGCCAGTCCAATGATTTACAAACCCTTCTATCAATGGATAATGTACTCATTACTCCCCATATTGCCGGGTACACACATGAAGCTTATTTAAAAATGGCGAAAGTAGTGATAGGAAAGCTTGAAAAATTGGGTTTATTATGATACATATCTGTCATACTTAATCTTTATTGTATTGAGTGGTAAGTGATAATTGCTTGTTTTAATTTTTAAGGTTTTATTTTTTATTTTTAAGGATAGAAGCTGTATATTCGTGTTACTATATATGCAACGCTTCGGCTGCCCTGCCGAGGCGTTGTATTTTTTTTATACCGAAAACAGATTTATCATGGCAGAAACAAACTATGTAACACAAGACACTTTCGAAAAGATGAAGCGTGACCTGCAGGATTTAAAAACCATCGACAGGCCCGCTGCCAGTAAAGCCATTGCTGAAGCCCGTGAAAAAGGCGATTTGAAAGAAAATGCAGAATATGATGCGGCAAAAGAAGCCCAGGGAATGCTGGAAGCCAGGATTAAATACCTGGAAGGAGTAATTGCTACTGCCCGTATTCTCGATGAATCAACCATTGATACCAGCAGGGTGAGTATCCTTACTACCGTAAAAGTAACCAACCTGGCTACTAAGAAAACAGCTACTTACCAAATTGTTTCAGAAAATGAAGCCGACTTAAAAGAAGGTAAAATTTCTGTAACATCTCCTATTGGAAGTGGGCTATTGGGCAAACTGGCGGGTGAGGTTGCCGAGGTAAAAGCACCGGCAGGTATTTTGAAATTTAAAGTAGAAGAAATAAGCTTGTAACAAAAATTACCGAATAGAAAAGCCCGTTTGGTAATTGCCAAACGGGTTTTTCATTTTGTATATTTGTAAAAAGAGTTATGAGCATTTTTTCTAAAATTATTGCGGGTGAATTGCCGGCATATAAAATTGCCGAAGATGAAAATTTTATTGCCTTTTTAGATATTGCGCCTTTAGTAAAGGGGCATGTACTGGTAGTGCCTAAAAAAGAAATTGATAAAATATTTGACTTGCCGGATGAATTGCTGACAAAGATCCTAGTTTTTGCAAAACCCATTGGTAAAGCCATCGAACAATCATTTGAATGCAACCGTTGTGGAATTAGTGTGGTTGGTATTGAAGTGCCTCATACCCATGTACACTTAATACCCATCAATACCGCTAACGATTTAAATTTTACCCGTCCCAAATTACAACTGGAAGCTGGTGAAATGAAAGCTATCCAACAAAAGATTTTAAGCAACCTGGTTATTTGACCCTGCCCGGATTTTTTGTAATAAATTCTTTCCAGTCTTTGGGTTTTGTTTTTGTGGAACCCAAGGGCCCTGATTCCTGGAAATGATGGCAAACAGCTACTGCCAAAGCATCTGAAGCATCAAAATGAGAAGGAGTGTGGCTGAATTTAAGCAATTGCTGCAGCATTTTCATCACTTGTTCTTTATCTGCATTGCCATTTCCGGTAACGGATTGTTTTATTTTTTTAGGGCTATATTCAAATACGTCCAAACCAACATGCATGGCCGCTGCAATGGCTACACCCTGTGCCCTGCCAAGCTTTAGCATACTTTGCACATTCTTACCAAAAAATGGGGCTTCAATTGCAAAGCAAACCGGGTGGTATTGCAATGTGATTTCAATAATTTTACTATGAATTTTTTTTAACCGTTCATAAGTATCCATTTTTGCAGAAAACTTTAGTACGCCCATATCAATCAATTCCATTTCTTTGCCGGTAAGTTTTATAAGGCCATAACCCATGATGAGGGTACCGGGATCAACTCCTAAAATGATTTTTGTTGTTTTTTGCACCGCGGAAGTTATTTTTACCAAACTAAAAAAGCTTGTTGAACAAAAATATCAAAATAATAATTAACTATTGGCTGGGGCCACTATTGTTTGTGATATTAATGTATAGCTTATACCGGCAAATTGCCAATAAGCCCGATTTGCCCATGCGCTGGCAGCAAATAAAAGATGCAGCACACAACCCGATGCTTTGGCTCATTATACTCCTGATGTTTTTGAACTGGGGCATCGAAGCAAAAAAATGGCAAATACTGGTAGCTCCCCTTGAAAAAATAAAATGGTTTACTGCTTTTAAAAGTGTTTTAGCAGGCTGTAGTGTTACCATGCTTACACCAAACCGGGTGGGGGAATATGGCGGCAGGATATTGTATATAAAACCACACAATAGGTTAAAAGCAATTGCACATAATATACTGGGCAGCATGAGCCAACTTTTTGTTACACTGCTAATGGGTATTTGCGGGCTTCTATATTTAAAATATTTTGCTGCAAACAATGCAAAAATTTATGAGTTACTTCCTGCTTTTGCTATTAACACATTTTTATATCTTAGTATTGGTATTACCACCCTTTTGCTATTGCTTTACTTTAGGGTTGGCTTTATTGTGAAAATGATTTACAGGACCGGGGTTTTAAAAAAGTTTGTTAAGTATATTGAACATTTAGCCAATTTTGAGCGAAAACAATTGTTAAGAATCCTGTTTTTATCTTTTTTTAGATATCTGGTATTTATATTGCAATATATGTTGATGCTGCAAATTTTGTTTGTAGCGATACCGGCAATAACTTGTTTTTGGTTGTTGAGTGTTTTCTACCTGGCAATGGTAATGGCTCCTTCAATAGGCTTTACAGAATTACCTTTACGGGCTGCCGCCAGTGTACAGATACTTCAGCTTTTTAGCGATAATATTGCAGGTATGCAGGCTGCCTCGCTGGGTATTTGGTTAATAAACCTGGTAACCCCGGCCATTATTGGTAGCTTACTTATTTTTGGACTAAAAATTATGAAAGATAAATGATAAAAATATTTACTCAACCCATCGCAATGCTGGCTATTATAGCGGCACTTAGTTTTACACCTGCATATCATCCTGCCGGGGAACAGCCTATACTTTGTAATATCCGCAATACTTCATTTAAAGCTGGCGAAAGAGTTACCATGAAAGTGTTTTATAATGCCCTTGGAGGGTATATCGGTGCGGGTGAAGCAACATTTACAACTACATTAGAAAGGTTTAATGGAAAACCCGTATATCATTTTGTAGGAGAAGGTAAAACTTATTCTTTTTTTGATAATTTTTTTAAAGTAAGGGACCGGTACGAAAGTTATGCCGATACCAATACACTGTTACCTTATAAATTTATAAGAAATGTAGATGAGGGCGGGCATAAGATTTATAATAACATAAGCTTTAACCAGGAAGCCAATACAGCTACTACTACAAAAGGCGTTTATAAAATTACCCCATGTATGCAGGATGTGGTAAGTGCGGTATATTATGTACGCAATATTGATTTTAGCAAATATAAACCGGGAGATAAAATCCCTTTTGATATGTTTTTAGATGATGAGATCTTTCACATGTACGTACGCTATATGGGAAAGGAAAAAGTTAAAACACGTTATGGTAAATTCAATGCCATTAAAATAAAACCACTTTTATTGAAAGGAACTATTTTTGAAGGCGGGGAAAAAATGAATGCCTGGATCAGTGATGATCCCAATCATTTACTGTTAAGGGTAGAAAGCCCCATATCTGTTGGTAAAATAATTGTAGATATGTTCGGTTATCAAAATCTTAGGTACCCGCTTACATCATTAATACGATTAAGGTAGCCTATATGTGAATTAAAAAGGTTGTCTTTTTATATTTCATCCAGGTTAAAGCTTTCTTTTAACCGGATGCCTTTTTCGGTTTGCTGTAATGTAGCACATTCAATGATGGGGTCATGCTCAAAAAATAAAATATAGTCATTGGTAACCGCTTCTGTTAAGAATGATTTTTTTTCATTTAATGTAGTAAGTGGAAACATATCGTAAGCCATTACATAAGGGATCGGTATATGGCCGGCAGAAGGCAATAGGTCTGCCACATATAATATTGTTTTTCCTTTGTAGCTCATTTGTGGCAGCATCATCGCTTCGGTATGGCCAAATACCTGCCGTATAGCAATGCCGTCTGGAAAATCCTGCCCCTCATCATCAGTAAATTTCAATTGCCCACTTTCCCGGATAGGTATAATATTTTCTTTTAAGAAAGAAGCTTTTTCCCTTGCATTGGGTTCGGTGGCCCATTTCCAATGCCGGGCATTACTCCAGTAAGTAGCGTTTTTAAAGGCAGGTACCAGTTTATCAGCAGCTCTTACAATACTGCCACCACAATGATCAAAATGCAAATGCGTTAAAATCACATCCGTAATATCGTCTTTATGAAAACCCTTTGCTTTTAATGATGAATCCAAGGAATCATCACCATGTAAATAATAATGGCTGAAAAATTTATCATCTTGTTTATTGCCAATGCCATTATCTACTAATACCAGCCGGTTGCCATCTTCAATAAGGAGGCAGCGCATGGCCCAGTTGCACATATTATTCTCATCGGGAGTATTTATTTTGCTCCAAATGGTCTTTGGTACTACGCCGAACATAGCACCACCATCTAATTTAAAATACCCGGTGTTGATGGTATGTAATTGCATAACTAATTAATTTCTGTGGGTTTATTGGGCGCCGCTTTTGCATAAAATAAAAATAGCAAACCAATTGCAAAAAATACTACCAGCGCTAAAACAGAATTACGCATTCCGCCGGCACCCACTGTTTTTTCTTCAATATACGCAAAAGATAATAAGCCGAGTGCAATTGCAATTTTTTCTGTAACATCATAAAAACTAAAGTAAGAAGCTGTATCCTTTGTTACAGGCATCAATTTAGCATAGGTAGAACGGCTCAGCGATTGAATGCCGCCCATTACGAGGCCCACTGCCATGGCCAATGCATAAAATTGATATTCAGTTTGCATCATATAGCCAAAAAAGCAAAGCAGCATCCAAAAACTTACTACACCAATCAATACCGGAAAGTTGCCGAACTTCATAGAGAGCCTGCTCATACCCCAGGCTCCTGCAATAGCCACCAACTGTATTAATACTACTGTAATGATAAGTTTGTCTTTTGGGAGATGCAATACCTTACTCCCAAAATTAGAAGCTACCAGCATAATGGTTTGTACACCCATATTGTAAAAAAAGAATGCCAATAAAAACCGTTTCATCACCGGGATCTTTCTAAATTCATTGAAAACTTTTTTAAGTTCCAGGAAACCCGATGTAAATACATTCTTAATATTTCCATTGGCCGATGCAATTCCATGCGGTAACCGTGCAAATGGAATTTGTGCAAAACCAAACCACCAGATACCCACCAATAAAAATGTAAACCTTACCGCATGTGCTTCATTTTGCAGGAAGGGTATCTTATTCCAAAAAACAACCAACAAAAACCCAATGATTTGCATGATCACACTTCCAATATATCCAAATGAAAATCCTCTTGCACTAATGCGGTCACGATCTTTTGGCGCTGCAATTTCAGGCAGGTAAGAATTATAAAAAACCAGGCTGGCATAAAAGCCATAAGCGGCAATCATCATACTAAAAATGCCGGTATCAAAATGTTTTTCATCAAAAAAGTACAGGCTGCTACAGCCCAAGGCGCCAATGAAACAAAACACTTGCATAAACTTCTTTTTGCTGCCCTTATAATCAGCAATAGAAGATAAAATGGGAAGGGTGAGCGCCACTAAAATATATGTGAATGCCAGGGCATAATTATAGAGCGCTGTGTTTACATATGTACGCCCTAAAAAACGAACACTTTCATTAAAAGGCTCTCCCCGGGTCATTTCTGTATAATATACCGGGAAAAAAGTGGTAGTGATTACTAAGTTGTACACCGAGTTGGCCCAATCGTACATGGCCCAACCATTGATCACTTTTTTGGATGCCGTTTGCATGCAATAATGTTAGGTTAAAGAACGTAATATACTTCTAAAATGGGTATGAATTAACGGGCAATGATTCCTTTTTGTAAAAGTATAAGTAATACAGCGCCTAAAATAATTCTATAAATTCCCCAAACACGGAACCCATGTTTTTGTAAAAAGCTTATAAAAAATTTAATGGCTAAAAGCGCTACCAAAAAGGCCACCAGGTTACCCAGCGCCAATAATTTTATTTCTTCACTGCTAAACCCACCGGATGTTTTATAATATTTTAAAAGCTTATAACCCGTAGCTGCCAGCATGGTGGGCACTGCCAGGAAAAAAGAAAATTCTGCTGCTGCATGGCGGCTGAGTTTTTGTTGCATACCTCCAATAATAGAAGCAGCACTGCGGCTTACCCCCGGTACCATGGCCAGGCATTGCCAAATACCAATGATAAAGGATTTACCAAAACCAATCTCTTTTTCATCATGTACTTTCGGGTTTTTGAAAAAATTATCTATAAACAATAATACAACGCCACCAAGCAATAATGCAACGGCAACGGTTGTGGTGCTCTCCAGCAGTTCATCTATTTTATCGGCAAGCAGGAACCCCAATGCCAGGGCAGGTATTACCCCAATAATGAGTTTGTAATAGAAGGAAAGGTTTTTAAAGTTGAAAAATTTCTTATAATATAATACTACCACCGCCAGGATAGCGCCTAACTGGATGGCAACCGTAAACATTTTTGTAAAATCATTATCGGGTACATTCAACATTTTTTCTGCAATAATCATGTGGCCGGTACTGGAAATGGGAATGAATTCAGTAAGGCCTTCTACCACGGCGATAATGATACTTTGTATATAATCCATAGCTGGTTTTTACAAATAAAAGCCGGCCCATTTACTGGAGATGATCCAGGTGTGTGGCCGGCAGTTATAAAATAATCAAAAAAAAATCAAGATTCTTTTCTTTTTTTCATGATGGCATAAATCTCAATAATGAAACCGATGATAATTAATAATGGCGCTACCGTAATGCGGATGGGGCTGTACACACTGTCATCTGTAAATACTTTTGGGTCTGCACTTTTGCCACCACTCATTAAGAAGAAACCCAATGCCAGTATCGCCAGGCCTATAAGCATCCATTTATAATTATCCTTTTCAAAAAGCCGAATATTCTCATTCGGGTGTTTGGGTGTATTTTTATTTGTTGACATAAAATAAATTGGTTTGCAATATACAAAAATCAATACAGGTCGTCTAACTTCATACGAAGGTATTTTATAACCGACCGGTGCGTGCTAATAAGGGTAATGGTAATGCCCAGGATGATGATGAGTAAGAACAGCATTAATAACCCTTTATTATCATGTAGCAACTTAAAATCCGGGATTAATTTTTCAATCAGAATTACAGAACCCCAAAGGGCAACAATAGCAATTGCTGCGGCTATGAGGCCGTTAATTACAGCCCGCTGATTGAGTGGTTTGGAAATAAAACTGCGGGTGGCGCCTACCATCTGCATTGTTTTTATTAAAAACCGGTTGCTGTACATGGCGAGCCTGATGGTATTATCAATAGAAATTACAACTAAAATAGTAAGTAATATGGCAGCAATAAGAAATATAACGGCTGCTGTTTTTACAAATTTACTCACTTTGCTCACTGTTTCTGCCGGAAATTGAAACTCGGAGATTACGCCGGGATAAGCAGCCTGCAAGTTGGTAGCCAACTGGTCCAGGCTGTCTTTTTCTACATAATCAGCTTTTACATAAAAATCCACGCTTTCGGGTAGTGGGTTATTGTCTAAGAACTGCTTCCAGGTAGTGTCATTTTCTTTATTCCATTTTTCCATTGCTTTTTCCTTGGTTACATATTCTACCCGGTTAGCATACGGAAGAGAGCTGATATATTGTGTGAGGCTATCTATCCTGTTTTTCTTTACATCCCTGTTTAGGTAAGTATGAACCTGGATGCTTTCTTTAAAATAATCGCCGGTTTTGCGGAGGTTTAAAAAAAACCAGCCTACAATACCAAATAAAAAAAGTACCAATGATACACCAATAATGGCATATACATAACTGGGTTTACCTTTTGAGCTAGAAGAGAGTTTTCCAAACTGCGCCATGAATTGGTTGTTTTAGGATTTATTGATGAGAAACTATTTTTTTACAACAGGTTCTTAAAAAAAAATTACACCCCGGGGTGAAACCGGGCAAAAATAAAGGTTTTTGCATGGTTTACTTTATTTTTGCTGCCTGCAAAATGAATATCCGTCAAATTTATTTTTAATCTTGCATACCTGCTGCTTATTGAAATGTTAAATTGTTTTTCATTTTAATGATAAGGGAAAAATAAAGCTGCAGGAATAAAATATTTTTGCTGCATATTGTACCGCCGTACAAGGGAGTGACACCCATGAAGCCGGGCTTTGCAGGCAGATGGTATCATAAAAAAGAAAGTTAACTGATGGAATATAATTTTAAGGAAATAGAAAAACGCTGGCAAGAAGAATGGAAAACGAATGAACTGTATAAAGTGAGTAATAACAGCAGCTTGCCGAAATGTTATGTATTGGATATGTTCCCTTACCCAAGTGGTTCGGGCTTACATGTGGGGCACCCGCTGGGCTATATTGCCAGTGATATTTACAGCCGGTATAAGCGTTTAAAAGGTTTTAATGTGCTTCATCCGATGGGCTTTGATAGTTTTGGATTACCGGCAGAGCAATATGCCATTGAAACCGGGCAACACCCGGCAGATACCACCAAAAAAAATATCGCCACTTTTAAAAAGCAATTAGATAAAATTGGTTTCTGTTATGATTGGAGCCGTGAAGTACAAACCAGCGACCCATCGTATTATAAATGGACGCAATGGCTTTTTTTAAAATTGTATAATAGTTATTTCTGCAATACCCGGCAAAAAGCCAGGCCCATTGCAGATTTAATTGCAAAGTATGAAACACAGGGAACCGTTCATTTTACTGCCGAAGAATGGAATGCATTTAGTGAAAAAGAGAAATCAGATTGGTTGATGAAGCGCAGGCTGGCTTACAGTGCGTATGGAGAAGTAAACTGGTGTGAAGCATTGGGTACCGTGTTGGCTAATGACGAAGTGGTGAATGGATTAAGTGAACGGGGCGGCCACCCCGTAATAAAGAAAAAAATGCGGCAATGGTATTTGCGTATTACAGCCTATGCCGACCGCTTATTGCAGGGGTTAGATGCGGTGAATTTTAGCGAAGCAATGAAGGATATGCAACGCAACTGGATTGGTAAAAGCGAGGGCGCCGAAATAGATTTTGAAATACAGGGCCATCATAAAAATGTAAAAGTATATACAACCCGACCTGATACCATTTTTGGGGTTGACTTTATGGTATTGGCTCCTGAGCATGAACTGGTAAATGAAATTACCACTGCACAAGAAAAAGAAAAGATAGATGCATATTTAGAATATGTAAAAAGCAGGAGCGACCGGGAGCGGATGACAGAAGTAAAACAAGTTACGGGTTGCTTTACAGGCGCTTATGCTATAAATCCTTTTTCAAAAACGCCCATCCCTATTTATATCGCAGAATATGTGCTGGCAGGCTATGGCACGGGCGCTATCATGGCCGTTCCCTGTGGCGATCAGCGTGACTTTGATTTTGCAACTCATTTTAATATTCCAATTACAAATATTATTGGCAGTGCTTTTAATGGAAAAGAAGCCAATGATACAAAAGAAGCTATTTTAGAAAACAGCAATTTTTTAAATGGTATGGTTATGAAGGATGCGATTCCTGTTGCAATAAAAACGATAGAAGAAGCCGGCATTGGTAAAAAGAAAATAAATTATAAGATGCGTGATGCAGGCTTTAGCCGTCAGCGTTATTGGGGAGAACCATTTCCTATAAAATGGATTGATGGGGTTCCCATTGCCCTGCCTGAAAATGAACTGCCGGTTACCTTACCACATGTAGAAAAATATGGCCCCGGCCCCGAAGGGGAAGGGCCACTTGCCAATATCCAGGAATGGGTAGAAAAGCACATGGAAACCAGTACCATGCCGGGTTATGCAGGAAGTAGCTGGTACTTTTTACGCTATATGGATCCGCACAATACAAATGAATTTTGTGATCGGCAAAGTAGTGATTACTGGAACCAGGTAGATGTATATGTAGGCGGAACAGAACATGCGGTAGGCCATTTGTTGTACAGCCGTATGTGGACGAAAGTGATGTACGACCTGGACCTGATTGGTTTTGATGAACCTTATAAAAAATTAGTGAACCAGGGGATGATACAGGGTAGTAGCCGTTTTGTATATCGGGTAAATGGAGAAAATAAATTTGTATCGGCAGGATTAAGATCAAATTATTCATGCGTTCCATTACATGTAGATGTAAATATTGTGGATGGAGTAGAACTTGATATTGATGAATTTAAAAAATGTAGGAATGGAGAATTTGCCGATGCCGAATTTATTTTGGAAGATGGTAAATATATCTGTGGTATAGAAGTAGAAAAAATGTCGAAGAGTAAGTATAATACCGTAAACCCCGATGAACTTTGTGATAAATATGGTGCTGATACTTTTAGGATGTATGAAATGTTTTTGGGGCCGGTAGAGCAAAGCAAACCCTGGGACACCAAAGGAATAGAAGGCGTACATCGTTTTTTAAGAAAATTATGGAGATTGTTTTTTGATGAACAAAATGGAAAAGTATGGGTTGATGAAAAAGCAACAGATGCAGAATGGAAAATTTTATACAAGGCCATAAAAAAAATTGATCATGATACCAGCTTGTTTTCTTATAACACGGCCGTGAGTGCATTTATGGTTTGTGTAAATGAATTAACAGAAATTAAGTGTCATAAAAAAGAAGTGCTGGAGAAATTGCTGATCATATTATCGCCTTATGCACCCCATATTTCCGAAGAACTTTGGCATGTTTTAGGAAACCCGGGGTATGTTATAAAAGCGCTTTATCCGCAGGTAGAAGAAAAGTATTTGGTAGTATTAGAAAAGGAATTTCCCATCTCTATCAATGGTAAACTTAGGACTACTATAAAAATGCCTGTAACCATTGAACAGGCTGCGGTAGAGTCATTGGTACTTGCCAATGAAGTGGTTCAAAAATGGTTGGAGGGTAAATCACCAAAGAAAATCATTTTTGTGAAAAACAAAATGGTGAATGTGGTGGTTTAAAAAAGCTCTTTTACTTTGTACCTTTACAAAAAAAGAAATGTGGATTCCTGATCTTACCGAAATGCCCATACAACAGCAATTTAATTTGATGATAAAAAAGTATGGCCATGATTTTCATCCAATTTTTCCATTCGAACCTTTGCACGATAAAATAGGAAGTATTGATCTGAGTGATAAAAACCCGGCATTTTCTGAAACTGTTTACACCCATCCTGATGTATTTACCGCTTTTATAAATGAACGGAAGAAAGGCTTTACATACCTTATGGGAGGCTATGCCGAAAACCGGGCCATGTATAGCCGGAGTAAAATTTTTGATCGCAATTTAAGAGAAGATGGCATTGATAATGAACCCCGCACTTTGCACCTTGGCATAGATGTTTGGTGCGATGCCCATACTGTCCTCTTTGCACCACTCGGCGGTATGGTAGAAAGTTTTGCTTATCATGGTGGCGACGGAGATTATGGCGCTACCGTTATTTTGCAACATCAATTGGAAACTGTAAATTTTTATAGCCTGTATGGACACTTAAGCAAAAAATCGTTGGAGCATATAAGGCTTGGCCAGGTATTTAGCCGGGGAGAACAATTTGCAACTATTGGCACGCCACAGGATAATGGTAATTGGCCGCCCCATTTACACTTGCAACTCATGTTCGATTTACATAATTATGCCGGGGATTATCCCGGTGTTTGTAAAAAATCTGAATCTGAATATTATTTATCAAACTGCCCCAATCCTGCAGCCATTTTAAAATGGTGATACCATACTCAGCCTATCAAAGCAACAGCTTTGATATACCTCTTTTTGATTATTGTTTTTAATGTAAAGGCGAAGTAATTTTGCTTTCTAAATCTTTACTGTATGAACCTAAAAATACGATGGTCATTGGGCCTGATATATTGTTTTATAAATTTTCCGGGGATCTTCTCCTTTTAATTATTATTAATATTTTTTTTGCATCTTCTCAACTTTCATTTTTAGAATTTGCAGAAAAAGATTATTTATTCTCTGTTACAAATATTTGGAGTGAATCTGCATTTAATTTCTGAAGCATCCACTTTTTAAGTTTATCCTTATCATCATTATTCATTTTCTCCGTGGTATTATAAATAAATACGGTGGCGGGTCGGGTAGAATCGAGGGTGGCAAATTTTTGCCTGGAAACAGAAACAGCATTAATGCCCGGGAACAAAATATGCATTTCAGAAAGTATTTCTTTACTGTCAAAAGTATTTTCAATATTCTGTTGCTGCAAAATTGCAATTTGCTGATCTTTTGCACTTAACTCGTTATCCTTTTTATTCACTTCATTCAGGATGTCTTTTTTTAAGGTTAATAAATTGTCAGCAGAGTTTTGCCGGATAATGAGTTTTGTATTTTTCAAACCAAAATATTTTAATGTATCATTTAGCATTGCCTGTTCTTCGGCAGTATAATATTTTTTTAGAAATGCCAGTTCCATGGTACTTGATGCAGGGGCATAATTAATTTTTTTATATACCAGGGTATTCCCATTCGTAATAAATATTTTTTCAATAAAGGCATTGGCCAGTTCAGTGAACTGCTGTTTTTTGTATAATCTAAATGCAAAAAATGCACTCGGTAACAGGATGGCAATCACAATAAATGTAATGCCATATTTTACCATTTTTTGCTCCTTGATATCAGTTTGCTTGGCTGGTGGATAGTTTAAATACTTAACGATTCCATAAGTGGCAATGCAAATAAAAACACAATTGATACTGTACAAAAATAAAGCACCCAGGAAAAATTTCCAATTACCTGTGGCCAATCCATACCCGGCTGTGCAAAGCGGCGGCATTAATGCAGTGGCAATGGCAACGCCGGGAATGGGATTCCCTTTTTCTACCCGGGTAATAGCAATTACGCCAACCAATCCACCAAAAAAAGCGATGAGTACATCATAAATGTTGGGAGATGTTCTCGATAATATTTCTGATTGTACTTCTTTAAAAGGGCTTAAATAAAAATAGATTGTGGCTACTAATAAACTTACTAAAGTTGCAATTAATAAATTTAACAATGATTTTCTCAGCAACGTAAAATCAAATATACCCAGGGCAAATCCGGCTCCCACAATCGGGCCCATCAAAGGAGAGATCAACATTGCACCAATTACTACTGCTGTAGAATTTACATTCAGCCCTACCGAGGCAACTATAATGGCACAGGCTAATATCCAGAGATTGGCACCCCTGAATGAAATATTATCCCTTACATCTTCTAATGTTTTCTGCTTATCCTGCTCACCCCGGTGAAGGTTAAATAGATTGGTTATAAAATTTGTCATAAGCGTGGATAGAACTTAATTTATCAATGAAAAATAGCAGGTCTTTTTATAGTTTTTTTAGAACCCTGTACTTTGCCATGATGAAGTTAAGGACTTACAACATTGCAGTATAAAATATTTTATATATCAATCACAAATATTTATCCATTACACGGTTACTGAATTTAAATCCTTTATCAACTGCAGCAATCGGTAGCGCAACCGCATGATTTTGGTTTTTCAGCATACACAGTGATACTAAAAATTCCAATATTGCCTTCCTTATAAGTAGCTAATTCCTCTGCATTTAAAATTTTATTTAAAATATCATCGGGAACATGGATGGATTTTTCTTTTTGGAGAGTAATATTAGTGAATCCATTTTTTTTGATAAGCGCCATATATTCATCTTTTTGAATAGCTCCTGCCACGCAGCCAGCGTACATTTCGGCATCTTTTTTTATACTGTCAGGAAGTTCACCTTTTATCACAACATCAGAAATACTAAAATGGCCACCCGGTTTTAGTACCCTGAAAATATCTGCAAACACCGCATCTTTATTTGGCACTAAATTTAGAACGCAATTACTTACTATTACATCAGCGGTATTGTTTGATACCGGCATATTTTCAATATCGCCCTGCCTGAATTCCACATTGCTGAATGCTAATTTTTGTGTATTGGCATTAGCTTTCTCAATCATGGCAGGGGTAAAGTCTATGCCAATAACATGGCCATCTTCGCCTACCTCTTTCCTGGCAATAAAGCAATCATTACCGGCGCCACTGCCAAGGTCTATTACGGTATCTCCTTTTTTTATTTTGGCAAACTGAGTGGGTAAGCCACAACCGAGGCCCAGGTCCGCATCAGGGTTGTATCCTTCTAAAGTACTGTAATCATCACTCATGATATTATATACTTCTGCAGAGCAACTGCCCGCACCACAGCATGATGACTCGTTGGTTTCTTTATCCTGTAAAGCAATTTCACTATACTTTTGCTTTACCATTTCTTTTATTTGGTTTGAATTTTCCATTTGTATTTTATTTAATTAACAACAATTATTTTTCTTTTTAAGTTTTAAAGCCAGGTTTATAAAATAACCCTGGAGTTTGGCCATCGTTTTTTCATTGATGCAATAACAAATTGCATTTCCTTCAATATTACCCTGTATGAGGCCGGCATTCTTTAGTTCTTTCAGGTGTTGAGAAATAGTAGGCTGTGCTAATGGCAATTCATTTACAATATCGCCACAAATACAGGTATCTACTTTGGCAAGGAATTCCATTATTGCAATTCTTGCCGGGTGGCCTAAAGCCTTGGCTATTGAAGCAATTGCATTTTGATTTTGTGAATAGTGTTCGGTTTTTGTAGCGCCCATTTTTTAAGTTTAATATTGCAATATTACGATAAAGAATGTAAAACACAAATATTTTGCTACATTTTTTATTTATTTTAAAAGGAACCGTAAATGAAGCTGATGGTTAAGCCAGATTTTAGGTTTTATGTAAGTGTTTTTTAAGTATCGGCCAATAAATCAAAATATTCATCATCTTCATCTTTTCCGCCAAAGCCTTTCCCGATATTTTTAAAGCTACTTACAAACTCGATGGAACGTATCCATTTCACTTGTTTATATCCCAATTGGTTTTCTACCCGAAGGCGCAGCGGCGCCCCATGTTCGGGTGGCAGCGGCTTATAATTCATTTCCCAGGCTAGGATGGCCTGGGGTTTTAAGCAGTTTTCCAATGTATTCGTTTCATAATAAGTGCCGCCAAACAATCCTTCACCAAAAGAATAGAATACAACAGTTTTGGCTTCCGGCCTCGGCTTAACCAATGCAATAACCTTGCTTAATGAAACCCCACCCCATGCTGCAATGCCCGACCAACCCTGTACACAATGATGCATCGTAATATTTTCTTCTTTTCCCATTTCTTTTAAATCATTTATTGATAATTCCACGGGGTTTTCTACCAGTCCGCTTATTTTAAGTTTATAATAAATAAAATCTTCTGTGGCCTGCTTTTTCCATTCTTCAGAAACTGGCATATTTCCATTGAGCCAGAAATAAGGTGTAATATCTTTTTTTTCAAAACGTGATGTTGGCTTCAACCGGTTGATGGTATATCGCCATAATGTTCCATTAATGGCTGCCTGCCATTTTTGGATCTTCCTGGCTTTGCTCCAGGATGCCCAGTGGGCATATATACAAAATGAAATTACAAATAATACAATGGCAGCACCGATATACACGCCGGTACTACTATTATTATCAGTACCCATGGTGATATGATTCATATTCCGGGTAAAACCAGTAAGCATTACCAACAGTACATGAATTAAAATGAAACCAACAAAAGCAACCATTACTAAAAAATGTACGGAGCGTGCGCCTTGCCTGTTGCCAAAAATTTTTGGAAACCATTTAAAACGGTTTTCAATAGCGGGCGACATAGCCATGCCTGTAAGCATCGCCACCGGCGTTAAAATAAAAACTACGCTAAAATAGGCAAGCTGCTGCAAAGCATTATACGCATAAAAACCGTTGGGCTCTGCGGGCATGTGAAATGTTGCATAATGTACAAACACATGCCATGCATTTGGAAAAACCTCCCATGTACCTGGTACCAGCCGCTTCCATTGATTGGTATAAAGCAATAAAAAAATAAATACCAACCCGTTTAAAAGAAAAAAAGGAACGGTTAAAAAATGCCATGACCTGGAGATACCGATTGTATTTCGGTATCCGGGCAAAGCCAGCATGGGGCTGATATAGCGTGCATCTTCTTTTGAAGTCCAGTATTTTTTAGTGGGTGTTTTTAATGGCGTAAAACGTATCCAGGCAGAGCTTGGCTTACAACTGTTGTTCCAATATAATCTTGGATGGTTCATTAAAATTGAAATACCACTTCTTATGATGAGGGTTAAAAAAAAGAAATTCACCCAATGGCTTAGCCGTAGCCAAACGGGAAAGCCCGAAGGATATGCAGGATGAGGTGCTTTTGGTAATGCAGGTAAAACTGGCAAACCATAGAGCAGATATTGCAACCAGGCAAAACCAACTGTGATCAAAAACAAAAAAATGATAATCATCCAAACAGAAGGTTTTAAAGCAATAAAAAATTTTCTGTCTGTGGGAAAATGCACAGCTCTTTCGGCATCTGTAAATTGAGGAACCATGTTCTATTAAGTTTATCTATTTTAAACTTATGCGGAGTAGGCTTTATGAGGAACTGTAAAATTAGTTATTTTAATGTAAGTGTATGATGAATGAATGAGTTTGATTTCTTTCTGCTCAATTTATTTGAACCGATTGTATTTTTTTACAGGTAATTGGTTGAGCGTGAAAATTTAATTGAGGATGTGAATGTTCCTTTGGTTTTAATGTTTTTTATATATCGTGAAATTTAACTATCAGCTAACTTCTATTAATTTTATACACAAAAATGAAAATGTATGAAACCCATATTGAATAAGGGTTGTGTCACAATGCCTGGAAGCTTTTATCTATCAATTATTTTCTTTTGGCACGGTTTCTGAAAATGTGTAACCTGAAACAAACACTTAGGTAAAATGAAGAAGATAATTTTAGCAACTGCAATTGTATTTTTTACTACAGGCGCATTTGCACAGCAAACAGAAACGGAAATAACCAGTAGAAACTCATGGTTAAAAGCAGGTTTATCTGCCGGTGTACCGGTAGGAGATGCCAGCGATTATAGTAATTTTGTTTTGGGATTAGACCTTAAAGGTCAATTAATGGAAACCCCACACCTCGGTATTGGGTTAACTACCGGGTACAATCATTTCTTTGTAAAAAATGGGTATAAAGAATTTGGTACCGTACCGTTAGGCGCTTTTATCAGGATATATCCCCAGGCAAAAGGGTTTTTTGCCGGCACCGATTTGGGCTATAGCTTTTTAACCAATGCGAATGGCGCCGATGGCGGATTTTATGTAAAACCACAAATAGGCTATCATAATTATTCCTGGAATTATTTTGCTTATTTCAACGGTATTTTCAGGAGTACTAATTCCGGTGGCAATATTAACCACGCAGGTATTGGGGCTACATACAATATTCGTTTTAAATAATATGGTTTAAATTCAAAAAAGAAACTTCCTGGCAACAGGAAGTTTCTTATGGTATAAATTTAATTCCAGTATTTAATGTAAAGTAATGTCTATATAAATACAGATACATTCGTATATCATACTTTTTTTAAATTTGCTGGGCTATCTATTTTCTAAAAATGATTAGCCGTTTTGCCATTACTTATTTTCATTTTATTTCTCTTGCAATATAAAAATAAGAATAAGAAGAAGCTTGCCCAAATGGATGCAAGTATCCATGTATCCTCATGGTGCTGGGCTAATGATTCAATATTTAAAAATGAATTTGATGACTCATACGCTAAGTTTGATCCCCAATGTATTCCAAAAGCCAACCATAAGGATTTTGTTTGCCAAACAGCTAAAGCCAATAATAAACCTAGAAAAAAAAGGTATGTTAAAACAGCCATACCACTATTAAGCCTCCATATATGATTTAATACAAATAAAACAGCCGATAAAAGCACCCAGTTCTCTTTTTTCATTTTATTTCTGAGATGTCCATATAAATAACCCCGGGTTAAGATATCTTCAGCAAGAGATGGTATTGCCGTCATTAATAAAAGCATCGGAATTTGTGCCAATACTTTATTGAATGTTGATAAGGAAATAATTGTTTCAAATTTTAGGAATACAGAAAACACAATCGAAAGCCCGAAACCCAATATGCCTATAGCAATCCCTTTCGTTAGGTTACATGCCCACCCGGGCATTATACTTAAGCCATAACCCCCTAAGCCTTTCCAGCCTTGTGCCTTAGCCAGGATAAAAGCCAGCAGTAAGAACCCAATTTTACATATAGCCATTAACCAAAACGAAGAAAAAAACTCTGGGAAATGGTATATAAAAAATAGAATAATAAATCCCGCCAAAAATGAAGAAACCTGTTTTGAAAACATACAATCATTAAGAATCTAAATTTATATAATTTTTATTTTTTTAAAAAATATCCGCAATGCTAAAGCTGAAAAAATATTCTTTTATTCTTTACCTGTAATATTTGTGTTTGAAAAAAGCAGCCGCAATACCTGCCTGCACTTCATAAATAAAAACACCCCGATAATAAATACCGGGGCGTCTTCTATTGTTCTTTAAAGCGGTTAAATACGAGGTGCAGCCGCTAAAATTTCGGGCTGTACGCCACTGGCGTATTTTTCAAAGTTTTTTATAAATTGTCCGGCTAGTTCTTTTGCTTTAATATCGTAGTCTTCTTTATTGGCCCAGGTATTTCTGGGGTTCAGCACTTCGGCAGGTACATCGGGGCAACTGGTGGGCATCAGCATGCCAAATACAGGATGCTCTGTGAAATCTACATCGTTTAATTTTCCATCTAATGCAGCCGTAATCATGGCACGTGTATAATCGAGTTTCATTCTTTTTCCTACACCGTAAGGGCCACCGCTCCAGCCAGTGTTTACCATCCAGACATTTACCTTGTGCCTGGTCATTTTTTCGCCAAGCATTTTTGCATATTCACCTGGGTGCAGGGGTAAGAAGGGGGCTCCAAAACAAGCGCTGAATGTGGCTTTTGGCTCAGTGACACCTTCTTCAGTTCCGGCAACTTTGGCGGTATATCCACTTATAAATTGATACATTGCCTGGCCGGCAGTGAGTTTACTTATGGGTGGCAAAATACCATATGCATCGGCTGTTAAAAAGAAAATATTTTTTGGTGTTTTACCAATCGAAGGTTCCAGCGCATTGCTGATAAAATATAAAGGATAACTTACCCTGGTATTTTCGGTAATCTTTTTACTGGCAAAATCAATCTTATTGGTACCTTCTATAAACGTGGTATTTTCTACCAAAGCTCCAGGCCGGATTGCACGGTAAATTTCAGGTTCTTTTTCTTCGCTCAGGTCAATGGTTTTGGCATAACATCCTCCCTCAAAATTAAAAACCGTTTCATCCGTCCAGCCATGTTCATCATCACCAATTAATTTGCGTGATGGATCGGCGCTTAATGTTGTTTTGCCGGTACCGCTTAAACCAAAGAAAATGGCGGTATCACCTGCATCGCCCATATTGGCAGAACAATGCATACTCAATACATTTTTTTGATGGGGCAAAATGAAATTGAGGATCGAGAAAATCCCTTTCTTAATTTCACCCGTGTAGCCGGTTCCACCAATGATGATGATCTTTTTGGTAAAACTTACCAATACAAAATTTTCCTGACGTGTACCATCTGCAGCAGGGTCTGCAAAAAAAGTTGGAGCCTGCAAAATATGCCATTCGGGTTTAAAATCTTTTAGCTCTTCGGGTTTTGGCCTTAAGAACATATTATATACAAAAAGGTTGTTTTGTGGCATACCGTTTATTACCCGTATGTTCAGGCGGTATACAGGATCGGCACAGGCATAGCAATCTCTTACCCACATATCTTTATTGCTGAGATAAGCGGTAATTTTTTGGTATAACTGATCAAAATATTTTTCTTCTATGGGCTGGTTAAAATCGTTCCAGTAAACGGCCTTTTCAGTAATAGCATCTTTTACAAAAAAGCGGTCTTTAGGGCTACGGCCGGTAAACTTGCCGGTATGGATAACCAGGGCGCCGGTGTCATTTAATTCGCCCATACCTAATGCCAGTGCGGCTTCAGTTAATTGCTGGGGACTGTGCTGATAAAATACCTGTTTGGCAGGCTTAATGCCTAACGCTTCCAAAGCGCTGATCGGCACTTCGGCCATAGTAGTTGCTGACATATCAATCGAAGTTTAATTTTGTGCAAAGTTAATAGGAATATTATAGAAACGTCAGTGTAAATATTAGCTTTTGTGTTTGGATTCAATAAAATACCTATTTGCTTAATATTTTTTAAAGGGATGCGAATTATATTGATAGTTGTATTGCATATACTGGATGTTTTTAAATGGCTTACAATTTTATGTGTAATTTTCCTTTGCAATATTATATACAGGTATATAAAATAAAATAATTTGCACTACCATTAAGATAAAGAATTGGGTAAACATTTATTTTAAAACGTATATTGCAGTACTACTCACATAAACGACTTGACATGAAATATCTTCCTTTAAATCCTGAAATATTCATTCAAAACAGGAAAAGATTTATTGATAAAATGGAACCCAATGCGATTGCTATTTTTAATAGCAATGATGAACTGCCAACGAACGGCGACGGGTTGCATAAATTTAAACAGAACTCTGACCTGTATTGGCTTACAGGCATAGAACAGGAAGACTCTATGCTCATCCTTTATCCCGGAAATGGCGAAGCAAAATACCGGGAAGTATTGGTATTGGTAAGGCCCAATGAACTTAAAGAAAAATGGGATGGCCACCGCTTGCGTGTTGACGAAGCCCGGGCAATTTCAGGTATTGATACAATCGTATGGCTCGATTCAATTGATGGGATGTTGCAACCCTGGATTCACCAGGTAAATACCATTTATTTAAATACCAATGAAAACGATCGTAAATCAAACTGGATAAAAGTGAGAGATTACCGCTATGCTGCCGATTTGCAGGAGCGTTACCCTTTGCATCAATACCGCCGCAGCGCCAAAATATTAAAGGAATTGCGTGCCATTAAAACAGCGCTGGAAATAGAAGTAATGCAAAAAGCAATTGATATTACTGAAAATACATTTCGCAGGCTATTGGGTTTTATAAAACCCGGTGTAATGGAATACGAAATAGAAGCAGAGATATTTCATTCTTTTTTATCGCAACGGGCAACCGGCGAGGCTTATGGATCTATTATTGCCAGCGGAGACCGTGCCAGGGTATTGCATTATGTAGATAATAGCCGGGAATGTAAAGATGGTGAATTGATCCTGATGGATTTTGGTGCGGAATATGGCCGCTACTGTGCCGATCTTACCCGTACCATTCCTGTAAACGGAAAATTTGGCCGTCGTCAAAAAACCATTTACAATGCCTGCCTTCACTTGCACCGCTATGCAGCCGGTATCTTAAAACCCGGCATTAGTATTTTAGATTATACCGAAAAAGTGGGTGATGAAGCAACTGTTATTTTTCAAAAAATCGGCTTGCTGAAAAAATCAGATATAAAAAATGAAGACCCGGAAAACAGGGCTTACCGTAAATATTTATACCATGGTATTTCGCACCACCTGGGTATTGATGTACATGATGTTGGAACCCGTAATGAGCCAATCAAAGCTGGAATGGTTTTCACCATTGAGCCGGGTATTTATATTGAAGAAGAACAAATGGGGGTACGCATTGAAAATAATTTTTGGATCACCCGCAATGGCAATAAAGATCTCATGAAAAATATTCCTATTGAAGTGGAAGAGATAGAAGCGCTGATGAAAAGAAAATAAATTTCGGTTTAGTACCTATCAAATCCTCATAAGGCAATAATTTAGATATTGCATACAAGATTACATGAAACAGATACCCAATATTTTTACCCTGCTCAACCTTTTTTTTGGTTGCCTGGCCATTGTAATGATTTTACAAAATGGATTGGTAATTCAATACAATGCTGATGGGGCGCAGGTTGTATCCATTCCCGAAAAAATATGGATGGCTTCACTTTTTATTGGAATAGCAGCCATTGTTGATTTTTTTGATGGGTTTATTGCCCGAATGTTCAGCGCTAGTTCAGAAATGGGCAAGCAATTAGATTCATTGGCCGATGTGGTGAGTTTTGGTGTAGCCCCGGCAATGATACTGTATCAATTTTTAAGACTTGGTTTTGCCGGCCAGGAAGATGGTTTAAATATTTCTTTGGTCTGGCTATTTCCTGCCTTTATTTTGCCAATGGCAGCGGCTTACAGGCTGGCTCGTTTTAATTTAGATAACAGCCAGCAATATGGTTTTAAAGGGGTACCCGTTCCGGCTGTAGGTTTGCTCGTTGCCTCGTTTCCTTTAATTTATTGGTTCAATGATACCGCATTGGTGAACCGGGTATTGCTAAACCCCTGGATCATGTATGCACTTATTGCAATCTTAAGCTGGCTTATGATAAGTACCCTGCCACTGATTGCTTTAAAATTTAAAAATTTTTCATTTAATCAAAATAAGGCAAAATATATTTTACTTATCATATCACTCATAAGTATCGTATTGCTTCAATGGCTGGCAGCGCCGGTTATTTTTGCCTTATATATTGTTTTATCTTTGCTGTTCAAAAACAAAGAATCATGAGTTTTACTGCACAAATAAAAGTGATGCCGCTTAAAGAGTTATTAGATCCGCAGGGCAAAGCGGTATTGGGCGGATTGCAAAACCTTTCAATCACGGCAGTAAATGATGTACGTATTGGTAAACATATTGATTTAAAAATAGATGCCAGTTCAAAAGAAGAAGCGGTAAAAATTGCTACCGAAGCAGCACAAAAATTATTGGCCAATCCTGTAATGGAAGTTTTTGAAGTGTCGGTATATTAATTACCAGCTTAATTTTTTTTCATGCTTTATATTGTACCTTCTCCCATTGGCAACCTTGGCGATATTAGTTTTCGGGCGATAGAGATATTAAAGTCGGTTGACCTGATCCTTGCTGAAGATACCCGTACTTCTAAAGTTTTACTGAATCATTATAATATCAGCAAACCACTTTCTGCTTATCATCAGCATAATGAACACCGTGTTGCCAATCATTTGGTAGAACAAATGCAGGCCGGCAAAACGATGGCCCTAATTACCGATGCAGGTACACCCGGTATTAGCGACCCTGCCTTTTTATTGGTAAGGGCTTGTGTGCTAGAAGGGGTAACAGTACAATGCCTGCCCGGCGCCACCGCATTTGTACCCGCATTGGTAAATAGTGGCCTGCCCATTCAGCATTTTTGTTTTGAAGGTTTCCCGCCATTAAAAAAAGGCCGTCAAACATTTTTTAAAAGTTTAAGTACAGAAAACCGTACCATGGTTTTTTATGAAAGCCCTATGCGGCTTATTAAAACTTTACAGGATTGCATCCAATATTTTGGCGCTGATAGGCAATGCTCCGTAAGCCGGGAACTCACTAAAAAATTTGAAGAAAATAAAAGGGGCAGCTTACAGGAAGTGCATGATTATTTTTTAGAAAAAGGAGTGAAAGGAGAGATTGTTTTAGTGGTGCAGGGAAAAGAAAAAGCCTGATTTGTTAATTTAGATTACCGGTTCGGGCATTTAATGGTTTTTCATTAATTTGCTTACAAGTGTTTCGCATGAAAAAATTATATTTTTTACTTTTTCTGATTGGCCTGCAACTTACGGTTGCAGCGCAAGATTCAGCCTTTTCCCGTCAATGGGTAGATACACTTACCTCCTCTTATTTTTTTGGAAGAGGTTATACCCGGCAGGGCATGCAAAAGGCAGCGGGATATATTAGCAATGCCTTTATGCAATATGGATTAATACCGCTTGCAGGCGATTCTTATCAACAAGAATTTAGTTTTGATGTAAATACGTTTCCCGGTGATATGGATGTAACCATTAACAATAAAAAATTAGTACCCGGTATAGATTTTATTGTATTTCCTGAAAGTGTAGGAAGCCATGCCAAAGGTAAATTGCAACAGGCAGACAGCGTTACTTTTATAAACCGGGATGATAAAATAATGGTAACCCTTTCTGATAAACTTACCTGGAGTGTAGCAAAAGAAGTAGCGCCTTACACAGGAATTGAATTAAATAAAAAAGCGATAACAGGGGAACCCGCTTCTTTTAAAATCACTATTGAAAATAAATTTGTAAAAGATTTTACGGCAGCCAATATTGCTGCTATGGTAAAAGGAACAGAACAGCCGGATTCATTTATATTTATTACAGCACACTATGATCATTTGGGTAGCATGGGGGGTACAACTTATTTTCCCGGCGCCAACGATAATGCCAGTGGTATTGCCTTGCTTATGAACCTGGCTCATTATTATGCCAGCCATCCGCAACGTTATAGTATGGGCTTTATTTGTTTTGCTGCAGAAGAAGCAGGTTTAGTTGGTTCTAAATATTTTACTGAGCATCCATTGGTGCCATTATCCCAAATCCGTTTTTTAATCAATACAGATTTAGCCGGTACCGGTTCCGAAGGTATTACCGTTGTAAATGCCACCGAGTTCCCAAAAGAATTTGCTTTGATGAACGAGGTGAATGATAAAGATCATTTATTGGTAAAAATAAACCCAAGGGGTAAAGCGGCTAACAGTGATCATTATTATTTTACAGAAAAAGGAGTGCCTTCGTTTTTCTTTTATACCCAGGGTGGTATTGGCGCTTATCATGATGTATTTGATATAGCCGCAACATTACCTTTAAATGAACAGGAAGATTTATTTAAATTAGTAACTGGTTTTTGTAATAAGCTCATGCACAATTAAAAGATAAAATACATGATTCAGAAGTTTAGGATTTTTATTGTATTGATAATGGTTTGCGGAATAAGTACGGTAAGTACAGCCCAATCTTATTGGCAGCAAAAAGTGAATTATAAAATGGCGATAGATGTAAATGTGCAAACAAACCGGTTTACCGGCAAGCAGCGCTTAGAATATTTTAATAACTCTCCCGATAAGCTGGATAAAGTATTTTATCATTTATACTGGAACGCATTTCAGCCCAACAGTAGCATGGATGTAAGGAGCCGGGAACTTGGTAAGATCATGATAAATAATAATCCGGATTGGGATAGTAGGGTAAAAGACCGCATCAGCAAACTTACTCCAGATGAAATTGGATATCAAAAAGTACTCAGTTTAAAAATGAATGGCGTACCTCAAAATTTTAGTGTGCATGAAACCATATTAAAAGTTATGCTTAGCAAACCCATATTACCGGGCCAGAAAGTGGTTTTTGACATGGAGTTTGAAGCACAGGTACCACTGCAAATACGGCGTTCTGGCCGGGATAATCCCAACACACAGGTACGTTACAGCATGAGCCAATGGTATCCTAAAATGGCAGAATACGATTTTGAAGGCTGGCATGCGGATCAATATATTGCCCGTGAATTTTATGGCGTATGGGGTAATTATGATGTAAGTATTAAAATTGATAAAGATTATAAATTGGGAGGAACCGGTGTGCTGATGAATGCATCTGAAATTGGCTGGGGATACGATAAACCCGGAACCCCTTTAAAACCCATTGCAAAAGCAAAAAGAACCTGGCACTTTGTTGGCAATCATGTACATGATTTTGTTTGGGCTGCCGATACCGCATACAATCACCTCAGTAAAAAAATCAGGCCAGACCTTACCCTGCATGTAATTTATAAATACAAACCCGATAATAAAGGGTATGAAGAAGGTTGGCAAAATGTATTGGCGGCTGCAGAAAAAGTGCTTCCTTTTATAGAGAAAAATTTTGGCAAATATGCATATCCTCAATATTCCTTTATACATGGTGGTGATGGAGGAATGGAATATCCTATGGCAACATTGATTCATACTTCTACCATTGGCACTGTATTTCATGAATGGATGCATAGTTGGTATCAAATGATGCTGGCAACCAATGAAAGTGAATATCCCTGGATGGATGAAGGTTTTGCAAGCTATGCTGAAAGTTTGGTATCGGCATTTTATTCCGGTAACACAGAATTAGCGGATCTCAGAAAAAGATTAGAAAAGAACCCTGAAAATAAAGCATTACAAAACTTAGTGAATAGTTTGCCAGAAAATCATTCAGGCGCATACAATGGATATTTTCGTTTGGTAAAAAGCGATTTGCAGGAACCGCTTACTACACATGCAGATCATTATAATACCAATTTTGGGTATAGCATTTCTTCCTATTCTAAAGGAGAAATATTTTTAGAGCAACTGGGTTATATCACCGGTGCCGATGTGAGAGATAAAATATTGATGGCCTATTATAATAAATGGCGATTTAAGCATCCTAATGTAAATGACTTTATACGCATTGCCGAAGAGCAAAGCGGCATGCAATTATACTGGTATCGTATGTATTGGATCAATACCACTAAGTTCATCAACTATGGTATTGATAGTGTATGGCAAGATGATGAAACGGTAAAAATTCGTTTGGTAAATAAAGCCGAAATGCCCATGCCGATTGATGTACGGGTTACTTTTAAAGATGGCAGTACCCAACTGTATAATATTCCCTTAGACCTAACTTTGGGAAGTAAGAAAAATGAAGATCCGGTTGAAAAATATTTTGTGGAGCCGGAATGGCAATGGACCCACCCGCAATACATTTTAAAAATAAAGGCTCAGGCTGCTGCCATTGCAAGCATCGAAATTGATCCTTCAAAAAGAATGGCAGACCTGGACAGGAGTGATAATAAAATAATTTATTAAAATATGCTATTGCTGATTGTTATTATTTCAGCAGTTTTAAATCGGGCTGGGCATATTTATATACTTTAAAGTATATGGTTGTTTTTGTTTGGCTCACGCCTTCAATCTTGCTAATTTCATCAACGAAATCTACCAGGTGATTATTGTCCCTGCACATTACATCTACTTCTAAATCATAATCACCGGAGGTCATCGCCAAAAAACTTACTTCGGGTTTTTTAGAAATTTTTGCAGCAACTGAATCTTTAAGGGTTGCAGGCCGCACAAATACGGCAATATGTGCATAGCAACGAAACCCTACTTTATCAGGATTTACTCTCCCAATAATATTTACTGTACCATCATCAATCATTTTATTTAACCGGGTGCGTATGGTTCCTACAGATACACCCAGGCTATCTGCCATTACGGTAAATGACATGCGGCCATCTTTTTGCAGTTCAGATAAAATTTTGAAATCCAATTCGTCAAGTTGATGATTACCATCTTTGTTGGCCATGGGGATGAATATTTTTGGAAAAATACAAATAATCATTGTTCTTAAGTAAAAATGAATTATTTTTATTTCTTATCCTATTAAAATAAAAAATATATAGAAATACGATGAAATATTCTCCTATTAAGAATTATATAAATGGAAAATTCACTGATGCCCTGGGAGACCGTAAAATGGACCTGGTATCGCCAATAGATGGAAATGCACTCTCTACCGTACCCATGAGTAGTTATAAAGATTTGGATGATGCAGTAAAAGCAGCAAAAAAAGCATTTGAAACCTGGAGCCGGATTCCAATTAAAGAAAGGGTGCAAGTATTTTTTAAATACAAAACATTATTAGAAAAAAATATCCAATCACTGGCTGAATTATGCAGTGAAGAAAATGGAAAAACAATTGGCGAATCACTGGCAGAAATAGAAAAATGTATAGAACTTACTGAGTTTGCAACATCATTACCCCAATTGGTTTCCGGCGAAGTTCTGGAAGTGAGCCGTGGGGTAGAATGTCGTACAGAACATGTGCCATTAGGTGTAGTAGCCTCTATTGTACCTTTTAATTTTCCAAGCATGGTTCCCAACTGGACCATTCCAAATGCGATTGCCCTGGGTAATTGCATGATCATTAAACCATCAGAAAAAGTACCATTAAGTTGCGGAAAGCTAGCCGAATTATTAAAAGAAGCCGGGTTACCAGATGGTGTATTTAATATTGTACATGGCGATGTAGAAGTAGTAGAAGCTATTTGCGATCATCCCGGTATTCAGGCTGTCTCATTTGTGGGATCTACCAGGGTTGCAAAAATTGTGTACCAGCGTTGTGCACAAAATTTAAAAAGGTGCCTGGCATTGGGAGGCGCTAAAAACCATTTAATGGTATTGCCCGATGCAAAAGCAGATATGACGGCTCAAAATGTAGCTGCCAGTATGAGTGGTTGTGCCGGCCAGCGTTGTATGGCAGCCAGCGCCATGGTAGGCGTAGGGAATGTAGATCACATCATTGATAAAATTTGTGAAGAAGCCCGTAAAATTATTCCGGGAAAAAACCTGGGCGCTGTGATCAATAAAGAATCGCAGGAAAAAATTGAAAAATATATTACTGAGGCTGAACAACAGGGTGCCCGAATATTGGTAGATGGAAGAAACACCAAAGTAGCAGGAAAAGAAAAGGGTACTTATGTAGGCCCTACGGTTATTGACCAGGTAACACCGGATATGGCCGTTGCTAAAGAAGAAATATTTGGCCCTGTAATTTCTATCATGCGCACCCAAACCGTAGATGAAGCGCTTGCCATTGAAAATGCAAACCCATATGGAAATGCAGCTTCTGTATTTACACAAAATGGTGGTATGGCACGTTATATTATTGATCATGCCAGTGCCGGTATGATTGGTGTAAATGTAGGCGTACCGGTACCCCGTGAGCCGTTCAGCTTTGGCGGATGGAATGAAAGTAAATTTGGGGTAGGCGATATAACCGGGAAAAGTTCTATCGAATTTTGGACCAAATTAAAAAAGAGCACTACCAAATGGAACCCCGAAGCAGGCATCAATTGGATGAGCTAATTATATAATTATCTTTTTAAAAATTTTCTCATGTCAACTAAAACAGTTTCTGAAGCAGAAGAAATAATTCAAAATAATTTAGACTACACGCTTTTTTCCTGGAGCAAACAAAAAGGCATTTCACCCATTGCAGTAGAACATGCGGAAGGCGTATATCTTTACGATTATGATGGAAAAAAATATTTAGATTTTTCTTCCGGCTTAATGAATGTAAACATTGGCCACGGCGATCAGCGTGTTACCGAAGCAGTAGTAAAACAGATGCAACAGGCAGCGTATGTAACACCAAGCTGTGCCACTAAAGTGAGGGGCGAACTGGGGAAAAAATTAGCTGCTTTATGCCCCGGTGATTTAAATAAAGCTTTCTTTACATTATGCGGCGCTACTTCCATTGAAAATGCCATTAAGCTGGCCCGGTTATATACCGGCCGGCATAAAATATTTTCCCGCTACCAATCATACCATGGCGCTACATATGGTTCCATGAGTGCCGGTGGCGACCCCCGCAGGTTGCCGATGGATGCACAGCAGGCGCCTAACTTTATACACTTTGATATTCCTTATTTATACCGTTGGGAATATGGAGAAGAAAATTTATTAAAAGAATCGGTAGCTGCACTCGAAAAACAAATTGCTTATGAAGGGCCGGGTAATATTGCTGCCATTTTATTGGAAGGCGAATCCGGTTCATCCGGTTGCTTAAAATATCCTAAAGGGTATTTAAAAGCAGTTCGGAAAATTTGCGATGACAATGGAATCTTATTGATCATTGATGAAGTGATGAGTGGCTTTGGCCGAACCGGTAAGTGGTTTGGTTTTCAAAACCATGGCATCATTCCCGATATGATCACCATGGCAAAAGGGCTTACCTGTGGTTACCTGCCATTGGGTTGCCTGATGGTATCAGATAAAATTGTAGCTAAATATGATGATGCCGTAATGCCTCTTGGCCTTACTTATTCGGCCCACCCGGTGAGCCTTGCCGCAGCCCTGGCTACATTAAAAATTTATGAAGATGATAACCTCATTGAAAATGCGGTAGAAATGGGTAAATACCTGGATGCACAAATAGAAAACCTCAAGGAAAAACATCCCTGTATTGGCGATTGGAGAAATACAGGTTTACTAGGTTGCTTGGAATTAGTAAAAGATAGAAAAACAAAAGAACCTTTAGCAGGCTTTAATGCAAAACCGGAAGCATTGGTAACATCCAATAAAATTGCAGCAAAATTAAAGGAACTGGGGATGTACACTTTTGTGCGCTGGAACTATTTGTTTATTGCACCGCCATTGATTGTTACCAAAGAACAAATAGATGAAGGTTTGGCAATTATTAGCGAAGCACTGAAAATTGCTGATGAAGCAATAAAATAATTTTTTCCCTGTTGAAGCAAATCGTTTTTAATATATAAACCAGGTAGAGAAATTGAAGTATGTGAGCAGAAGAACAGAAAATTTCTTTATCCCTGTATTTTATTTTCTATATGGAAGATATAAAAACTGATGAATCAATTGTAAGTTGGAGCCAGCAAGGATTACAGGCAGATGGGAGTTTAATAAATCCTGACCTGGCGCCTGTGCCAAAAGCAAAGCGTACATGGGGCACCTGGAACTATGCTGCACTTTGGATAAGCATGAGCCTTTGTATCCCAACTTATACCATGGCAAGCTCCATGATTAACCAGGGGATGAGTTGGTGGCAGGCAGTACTTACAATCTTTATTGGAAACGCAATTGTATTGGTGCCAATGCTTTTGAATGGTCATGCCGGCGCTAAATATGGGATCCCGTTTCCGGTTTTTGCAAGAAGCAGCTTTGGTACCAGAGGAGCCAATATCCCGGCCATGCTACGGGCCATTGTTGCTTGCGGATGGTTTGGAATACAAACCTGGATTGGTGGTGAGTCTTTTTATCATCTCATTAGGGCATGGGTTCCTTCCTTACCCGAAATTGATAATGTTTCACTCTTTCCACAGTTATTACCCATGGTATGCTTCGGCATATTTTGGTTATTGAATATGTATATTATTTATAAAGGTGTAGATAGTATCCGTAAGCTTTTACAATTTAAAGCGGTGTTCTTACCATTGGCTGCTATTGCCCTTTTTTGCTGGGCTGTAATTGCTGCAAAAGGTCTTGGCCCTATTTTACAAAAGCCATCAGCTTTTACAAACTCCGCCCAATTTTGGAAATTTTTCTTTCCTGCTTTAACGGCGGTAGTTGGTTTTTGGGCAACCCTATCATTAAATATTCCTGATTTTACACGTTATGCAAAAAGCCAGCGGGCACATTTAGAAGGTCAAGCAATCGGGTTGCCTCCGGCCATGACTTTATTTGCTTTTGTAGGAGTGGTAGTAACTTCGGCATCTGCCATTATTTATGGCAGCCCGGAATGGGATCCTGTAAAATTAGCCGGCCGATTTGATAGCAAAATAATGGTAACATTTGCCATGATCGGTATTATTATTTCTACACTCGCAACAAATATTGCCGCCAACATGGTAAGCCCGGCAAATGATTTTTCTAACCTGTCGCCCTCAAAAATTGATTTTAAATTGGGAGGCTACATTACTGGTATTATTGGTATATTAATTTTTCCCTGGAAATTGATGGGCGATCCTTCGGGTTATATTTTTACCTGGTTAATTGCCTATAGCAGTTTACTTGGACCCATTGGAGGAATTATGATTGCAGATTATTATTTTATCAGGCATAAGCAATTGGATTTACATTCACTATATAATCATAAAGGTATTTATGCATTCACGAATGGGTATAATAAAATTGCATTATGGGCATTGCTGTTGGGAATATTACCCAATGTACCCGGTTTTTTAATAGCTATTAAAGGATTAACTTCGGATGCGTTTCCTGCATGGATTGGCAACTTGTATAATTATGCATGGTTCGTAGGATTTTTTGTGAGTGGATTTATTTATTATTTTTTAATGAGGGGGCAAAAACAAAAAATAGTTACCGGTAAATTGGCTACCCTGGTACCTAAATAAATTTAAAAGATGAGTGTACTAATTAAAAATGGGAATATTGTTACTGCTGCTGAAAATTATGTAGCAGATATTTTTATAGATGGGGAATCCATCCAGGCAATTGGTAAAAACTTGCAAATGCAGGCAACTACCACGATTGATGCAACAGGAAAATATATTTTTCCCGGTGGTATAGATCCGCACGTTCATTTGGAGATGCCTTTTATGGGAACCTTTTCTTCAGATACTTACGAAACCGGTACTCGTGCTGCATTGTATGGGGGTACTACGATGGTAATTGATTTTATTTTACAAAAACAAGGACATTCACTGCAATCCGCATTGGATGAGTGGAAAGGCAGGAGTGATAATAACTGTGTAGGCGATTATAGTTTTCATATGGCCGTTACTGACTTTAATGAAGAAACAAAAAAGGAAATAAAACATTTGGTAGAAGATATAGGCATTACTTCCTTTAAAACATTCATGGCTTACAAAGGCGCTTTAATGATTGACGATCGGCAAATGATTGGCCTGATGGAAGAAGTAAAAAAACAAGGGGGCCTTATTAATGTGCATGCTACCAATGGCGATATGATTGATTACTTAGTACAAAAAAATAAAGAAGCCGGAAACCGTGCACCCCTGTATCATTATTTATCACAACCCGAAATTACAGAGGCTGAGGCAAGTGAGCGCTTTGTGGATATGGCATCTTATACCGGCTGCCCGGGCTATATTGTCCATCTTACCTGCGAAGGTGCATTGAATGCGGTACGCAATGCTACAAGGCGCAATCAAAAAATATTTGTAGAAACCTGTATCCAGTATTTAATATTGGATGCATCATTATATGAAAAAGATTTTGAAGGCGCTAAATGGGTTATGAGCCCACCACTTCGGGAAAAGAAAGATCAGCAGGCACTTTGGGCCGGTATCAACCAGGGTTTGGTACAGGTAGTAGCCACCGATCATTGCCCTTTTTACTGGGAGCAAAAATTAATGGGCAAAGAAGATTTCAGCAAAATACCCAATGGCCATCCCGCTATTGAAAACAGGATGGAATTATTATTTAGCGAAGGCGTAGTTAAAAATAAAATTACTTTAGAAAAATTTGTAGAAGTATCCAGTACCAATGCAGCAAAAATATTTGGTATGTTTCCACGCAAAGGTACCATTGGTATTGGTAGCGATGCAGACCTTGTGATCTTTAACCCCAATGAAAAGCATACCCTCTCTGCAAAAATACATCACATGAATGTTGACTATAGCGGTTACGAAGGTTGGGATGTTACCGGTAAAATTAAAACAGTTATATTAAGAGGTAAAGTAGTAATTGATGAAGGAAAATGCTTAGCAGAAAAAGGAAACGGCAAATTTATAAAAAGAAGTAAAGTATCTCAATTAATATAAATTCACAATTCACAATTAATAATTAACAATTCACAATTAACAATAACCCCATGCCAAGAATCATTAAATCGGGCCTTATTCAATTAAGTCTTCCCAAAACAGAAGGAGAAGGAACCATCGAAGAGATAAAAGAAGCAATGGTACAAAAGCATATTCCTTATATAGAAGAAGCCGGCAAAAGAGGAGTGCAAATTTTATGCTTCCAGGAAATATTTAATACACCATACTTTTGTCCCGGCCAGGATAAAGCCTGGTATGCCAGCGCCGAAACCGTTCCCGGGCCTACCATTGAGCGTATGCAGGCGTATGCAAAAAAATACAGCATGGTGATCATTGTGCCCGTTTATGAAAAAGAACAGGCAGGTGTTTTATATAATACCGCTGCCGTAATTGATGCAGATGGAACCTACCTGGGTAAATATCGTAAAAATCATATTCCGCATACAACCGGTTTTTGGGAAAAGTTTTTCTTTAAACCCGGTAATTTAGGTTATCCTGTTTTTGAAACCCGTTATGCCAAAGTGGGGGTATATATTTGTTACGACAGGCATTTTCCCGACGGTGCACGCATACTCGGATTAAACGGCGCAGAGATCGTTTACAACCCTTCAGCTACTGTAACCGGTTTATCGCAATATTTATGGAATTTAGAACAACCGGCCCATGCTGCCGCAAATGGATATTTTATGGGATGCATTAACCGGGTGGGATATGAAAAACCCTGGGACCTGGGCAAGTTCTATGGCTCCAGTTATTTTGTAGATCCACGAGGACAAATTTTTGCACAAGCCAGTGAGGATAAAGATGAATTGCTTATTGCCGATTTTGACCTGGATATGATTGATGAAGTAAGATCAACCTGGCAGTTTTTTAGGGATCGCCGCCCTGAAACCTATGGCAGGCTTACTGAATTATAATAAGTATGATTTAAACCCTGATTAATTTGCCCCGTATTTAGAAATCATGTTGCATTTCCGGATACGTATTAATATTTATAAGTGATGATAAAAAATAACAGGCTTACGGCCGAGGAGTATGAAAAAAATTTCAGCGATATACATCCTCCATTTGATAATGAAACAGCAGCAATCGTAGAAGCTAACCGCTGTTTATTTTGTTATGATGCGCCTTGCATCAAAGGCTGCCCTACCAGCATTGATATACCAAAGTTCATCAAACAAATCACTACCCAAAATGTAAAAGGTTCTGCACATACCATTTTTGTGTCGAATATTTTTGGGGCTGGATGCAGCAAAGTATGCCCGGTAGAAAAACTTTGTGAAGGTAATTGTGTGTATAATCTGCTGGAAGAAAAACCCATTGAAATTGCCCGCTTGCAACGATATGCTTCCGAGATGGCGATGGCCAATAATTGGCAGATGTTTGAACGCAAACCCGATAATGGAAAAAAAGTTGCCATTGTGGGAGCCGGGCCTGCTGGCCTAAGTTGTGCCCATGTATTATCAAGAGAGGGAGTGGAAGTAACCATCTTTGAAAAAGAAGAAAAAGCAGGCGGATTAATGACATACGGAATTGCAGCTTATAAAGTAACACCTGAATTTTGTGCAAACGAAGTAAATTATATTACCGGCATTGGGGGCATTCATATTGAATATGAAAAATCACTGGGTAAAGATTTTACTGTTGCTGAACTACAAACACAATACGATGCCGTATTCCTGGGAATGGGAGTGGGCCTTGCCCGCCAATTGGATATTCCCGGTGAAGATTTGGAAGGAGTAGAAGATGCTATAACTTTTATTTACAATTTACGTAGCAAAGAACTTCCTGCCATTGCAGTAGGAGACCGTGTAGCGGTAATTGGTATGGGTATGACGGCAATTGATGCGGCTACCCAGGCAAAGCGATTGGGTGCAAATGAAGTTACCATGCTGTATCGCCGTACTCAATCTGAAATGCCCTGTACACAACATGAAATGGATATCGCATTACTGGATGGTTGTGAAATAATATGGCTGGCAGCACCAAAAGAAATAAAAGGGGTAGATGGTAAAGTAACCACACTGGTGTGCAGTAAAATGAAATTGGGAGATGCTGATGCAAGCGGCCGCAGGAGCCCTGTAGATACCGGTGAAACTTTCACCCTTGCAGTAGATATGGTGATAAAAGCGGCAGGCCAAATGCCTTTTTTTGATATTGTAGAACAAAATAATTTGCAGCATAAAAATGGTAAAATAAATATTGATGCAACCGGAGGTACCAACCTTGCCGGTGTGTATGCTGGGGGGGATGCGGTAAACGGCGGTAAAGAAGTAGTAAATGCTGTACAAGCCGGTAAAGACGCTGCGGCCTCCATATTACAATATATGGGATTGGTTTAAGAATCATTGTTTCAACATTCATTTAAAATTCAGATTTTATGGCAGATATATCATCCAATTTTTTAGGCATCAAATCTCCTAACCCATTTTGGCTGGCCAGTGCGCCTCCTACCGATAAAAAAATTAACGTATTGCGTGCTTTTGAAGCTGGCTGGGGCGGTGTGGTTTGGAAAACGCTTGGCTCCCAGGTAAAAAATGTTTCATCAAGATACTCTGCTGTAAACTACGGTGGCCATAAAGTGATGGGCTTTAATAATATTGAATTGATAAGTGACCGCCCACTCGATATTAATTTAAAAGAGATCAGGGAATGTATAAAATTATTTCCTGACAGGGCGATGGTAGTTTCCTTAATGGCCGATAACGATAAAAACAGTTGGCATGAACTTATTAAAAAAGTAGAAGATACCGGCGCACATGGTTTTGAATTAAACTTTGGGTGCCCGCATGGTATGACCGAAAGAGGGATGGGCGCTGCGGTAGGACAAGATCCTGAGATTGCAGCCATGGTAGTAGAATGGGTAATGGAAGCAGCAACAATACCCGTAATTACGAAGCTTACGCCGAATGTACACTCCGTAGTACCTACTGCCAAAGCAGTGGCTAAAGCTGGTAGTAATGGATTATCATTGATCAATACCATACAATCTATTACCGGGGTGGACCTGGATACTTTTGTGCCCAATCCTTATGTAGCAGGTAAGTCAGTGTATGGTGGCTATTGTGGCCCGGCTGTAAAACCAATAGCCTTAAAAATGCTTACCAGCATTGCACAAAATCCTGAAACAAATAGGCTGCCTATTTCGGGTATTGGCGGGGTAAGTAATTGGAAAGATGCTGTAGAATTTCTTTTACTCGGAGCCAGCAATGTACAAGTATGTACAGCCGCAATGACGCATGGCTTCCGCATTGTAGAAGATATGTGCGAAGGATTAAATAACTGGATGGATGAAAAAGGATTTAAGATACTGGAAGATTTTATCGGTAAATCTGTTCCTGCCATCACCCATTGGGAAGACCTGGATATTAATTACCACCATGTTGCTAATATTAACCAGGATAAATGTATTCATTGTGGCCTTTGCTATATTGCCTGTGAAGACACTTCACATCAAAGCATTAGCTTGCAACCTGGGCAACCCTATAATATTTATACCATCAAAGAAGAGGAATGTGTAGGTTGTAATTTATGTCAATTGGTTTGCCCGGTAAACGAATGTATTACCATGGTAGAACAGCGGGTTGCACCAGAATATATTAATTGGGTAGAATGGCAAAAACGGGGATTGCCATTGAATGATCATTAATTGGGTTATTCTTTTTCGGTTTGTGTTTATTTAAGAAAGGCTAAAGATGGGGCTGCTGTCTATTCTCTTTTATCTTTGTAAAAATAAAACCGGTGAAAAAAATTATTTATTTCTCTCTCCTTTTTTTATTTGCAAGCTGCACTCAAAAAAAATATGAGAACCCCCATATATTGATAGTTACCAATGATGGTGATATTGAAGCCGAACTCTTTCCATCTAAAGCGCCCAAAACCGTGGCCGCCTTTTTAAAGTATGTTGATGAGGGGTTATATAATCCAGCATCATTTTACCGGGTTTTGAAAAACGAAAACCTGCCCCCAGATTATAATATGGGTATCATACAGGGTGGGATCCATACAACAAATCCTCAAAAGCAACTTTCTTTACCCGGCACAGCACATGAAGCGCCCCGGCACACGGGTTTATCTAATACCGATGGTACGTTATCTTTAGCTCGCAATTCACCGGGTACAGGAAGTTCAGAATTTTTTATCTGTATTGGAGATCAAACCCAATTTGACGGGGGAAGTAACGGGGAAGGATATGCTGCATTTGGCAGGGTAGTATCCGGTATGAAAGCAGTACGTAAAATACAAAATGAAAAAAGTAACGGAGATGCGTTTTTAAATCCCATTACGATTAAAAAAATAAAACGGTTATAATTATTTGTAAACATTGAAATATTTTAATCAAATACTTTTACCTTTTTTGCGCCGCAATGCCGAACTCATGATATGGATCATCGCATTGCTATGCCTTTATTTTTTAGATGCACAAAGCGGGCAACCAGGTTTATGTGTTTTTAAGTGGGTGGGTTTTGGTAGCTGCCCGGGTTGTGGGATAGGCCATGCGATACATGCTGCCATGCATTTTCAGTGGAATATTTCCTTTGCTGCACATCCATTTGGAATTCCTGCTTTAGGTATCATTTTGTATCGTATCTTTCAATTAGCTATAAAAAATAAAAAACATGTACTACAATAATGCATTCAATCAAATTCCCGGTCTGGAGCCTGAAGAATTTAATTACCTGGTAGAGTTTACCAAAAGCATGCCTTCCGATAAACTTCCTTTTTTTATTTCGATGTACAGTACCAAAAGGAAAAAACCGGATGCTGTGCTCATTTGTGCGCTCATCGGTTTTTTGGGTATAAATGGTGTTCAGCGTTTTTTAATTGGTCAAATGGGAATGGGCATATTATATTTTCTCACAGGCGGCCTATGCCTCGTAGGAACTATTATAGATATTATCAATCATAAGCAATTGGCATTTGAATACAATCAAAAAATGGCCATTGAAACCATGACGATGGTCGGTGGGGTATAGTTAGAAATTTTCCATTAAAATATTTTATAAGAAGTAACAGCCAATTGGTTGTTATTTTTTTTGTTTTGATACCAATTTATTTTTTGTATTGCAATTACACAGTTTTTTAGATGGACATTTCTTTTGAAACGGCCAAAACGCATATCAAAAACATTTATCTTAAGTTACATGTACATTCTGCCCCCGAAGCAGTAGCAAAAGCAATAAAGGAGCGGGTAATTTAAAACCTATAGATCCTACTTTAACAGTCTGGTATTCCCTTACCTTATTTCATTACAATTTTATAATCGTCACACACTGAGCTTCTTGTATTGTATGAAGTACTGTTTTATTTTTTTATCTGAAAAAATTATTTTTTCATTGATATTAATAGTATATTTGTACACTAAATATTAATATAAAGGTATAAAAAAATACAAAATATTTTAAACCATGAATTACTCCCTGATAAAAGAAACCATACAACTATTAGAACAATTTGATATGGAAACGAAGGGCAAAAAAAAATATTCAAACAATATTGATGGGTTTAAACAATGGGTTGCCGGGCAGTATGCGTCAGAACAAAGGCCCTTTTTGGAATCAGAATGGGAAGGCAAAGAAAAAGGAAGAACTGCTGAAAGTGTAATCAATACCTTGATAGTACACTTGAACCGGTATGCCAAAACTTATTCTAAAGCTGCAATAGTAGGCTCCGACTTTAGGACACAGGAAGAGTTTATTTTCCTGATTAATCTTAAAGCTTTTGGTGCCATGACAAAAATGGAACTGATAAAGAAAAATATTTATGAAAAGCCGGCGGGTATCCAAATCATCAACAGGCTTATACTACAAGGCTGGGTAAAACAAAAGGATTCAAAAATTGATAAGCGCAGTAAAGTCATACAAATTACATCTAAAGGGCTACAGGCATTGGAAAAACAAATGGATAAAATACGGCAGGCCACCCGGATTGTTACCGGAGACCTCAATGACACCGAAAAGATGGAACTGATTCGGTTACTACAAAAACTCGATGATTTTCATAAACCCATATTTTGTAAAAATTATGATAGCTCTTCTCTTTTAGAAAACATGGTGATGGATGAAGCGGCAACAAAAAATTAGCTATGAACGCCTTAAATAGAAGGTTCAAAAAATTGAAATAAAAAACATGAAAAAGATTTTTGATGATTTGTCTTATGATATCAGCAAAACAATCACAAAGAGGTACAGTACGAGTTTTTCGCTGGGCATTTTAGCGCTGCGCCCTTCTATAAGGCCTGCTATTTATGCCATATATGGTTTTGTACGCCTTGCTGATGAGATTGTAGATAGTTTCCATAATTATAACAAACAAACCTTACTCAATCGCTTTAAAGAACAAACAACACAGGCGCTGGAGGAGGGTATTTCACTTAACCCCATTTTAAATTCCTTCCAGGAAACGGTGCATAAATTTAAGATTGACAAACCGCTGATTGATCAATTTTTAAAAAGTATGGAGATGGATTTGCATGCTGTGGAATATAATACAGAAAGCTATAATCAATATATTTTAGGTTCAGCTGAAGTAGTGGGCCTCATGTGTTTGAAAATATTTGTAGAAGGTGATAATGTGGCTTATGAAACCATGAAGCCTTATGCCATGAAGCTAGGATCGGCATTTCAAAAAGTAAATTTTTTGCGTGACCTGAAAGATGATTATCAAATTTTGGGACGTACCTATTTCCCGAATGTAGAGATGAGTGCATTTAGTAATGATATTAAATCTTTAATTGAAAGAGATATTGAGCAGGAGTTTCGGGAAGCACTAATAGGTATCAAAAAATTACCTGCTTCGTCACGGTTTGGGGTTTACCTGGCTTACAAATATTATTTATCGCTGTTCAGGAAAATTAAAAAAGTACCTGCCCAGCAAATTTTAAATGAGCGTATCCGGATTCCAAATGGGCAAAAGTTCTCTTTAATGATGAGTAGTTATGTACAATACAAAATGGCAATCCTTTAAAAAATTGTTTTAAATGAATTAAAAATGATTCAGAAATTAGAACGGTCTCAGCAACTTAATTGTAATATACAAACAGCATGGAGTTTCTTTTCCTCCCCGCACAATCTTTCCAGGATCACGCCTGCTAATATGAAATTTAAAGTATTGTCAAATGATAAGAATGAAAATATATATGAAGGGATGACCATTGATTATACCGTAACCCCGCTATTTGGAATACCGGTTTCCTGGAAAACAAAAATTGTGCAGGTGAATGAACTGAGAAGTTTTACTGATTTTCAGTTAAAGGGCCCTTATAAATTATGGAGGCACTACCATGAATTTATTCCTAATGGCCAGGGTGTATTGATGAAAGATACGGTAGCATATAAATTGCCTTTTGGTATCATTGGTGATATTACCCATTATTTGCTGGTACAAAAGAAATTAAAACAAATTTTTGATTATCGTAACCGGGTTTTGGAACTATTATTTAATTCAAAGCAGGAGCAAGCATTACATGAAGCATAGTGTTGTTATATTCTGGTTCAGGCGTGATCTTAGGTTAGAAGATAACGCAGGCTTACATCAGGCTTTGGCATCTGGATACCCTGTATTGCCTGTATTTATTTTTGACACAGGAATATTAAGAAGGTTAACTAATGTATATGATCGCAGGGTTGATTATATCCAACAGGCCTTACAACAAATGAATTTAAGCCTGCATCAAAATCAATCTACTTTACAAACATTTTATGGAAAACCGAAAGAGGTATTTGAAAAAATCATTGATACTTATCATGTTCATGCCGTGTATGCTAACAGGGACTACGAACCCCAGGCCATAAAAAGAGACGATGCCGTAAAAAAATATTTGCAAACAAAAGACATTCATTTTTATACTTATAAAGACCAGGTAATATTTGAAAAATTTGAAATTGTAAAAAATGACGGCTCACCTTATACCGTTTATACGCCTTATTCTAAAAAATGGAAAGCTGAATTAAATGAATCTCATTACGCCGCATGCAGGATATCTTTTGATAAATTCTTTAAGAAATCCCCTCTTGAAATTCATTCCTTATCTGAATTAGGGTTTCAAAAAACAAGTATGAAATTTCAAAAACCCGAACTGGATATCAGCATCATCAAGGAATATGACTTGTACCGGAATTTTCCGGCAATGGATCATACCACTCATTTGGGAATGGCATTGCGCTTTGGCACCTTATCTATCCGCAAGTGTGTAACATTTGCAGTATATCATAATGAAACATGGCTCTCAGAATTAATCTGGAGGGAATTTTTTATGCAGGTATTATTTCATTTTCCCTACGTAGTAAATCATAGTTTTAAAACACAATACAACTATATTGAATATCGCAATAATGAAACTGAATTTAAACGCTGGTGTGATGGTGAAACCGGTTATCCTATTGTGGATGCAGGAATGCATCAACTAAATAGTACCGGCTTTATGCATAACCGGGTAAGGATGATTGTTGCCAGTTTTTTATGTAAACACCTGCTTATTGACTGGCGCTGGGGCGAAGCCTATTTTGCAGAAATCTTAAATGACTATGATCTTTCAGCCAATAATGGAAATTGGCAGTGGGCAGCAGGTTGCGGTTGCGATGCAGCTCCATATTTTCGCATATTTAACCCTACCGCACAAACCTTGAAGTTTGATAAGGATTTTAAATACATAAAAAAATGGAACCCGAATTATGAACAAGGTTTGCATGAACCTATTGTAGCTCATGAAGCTGCCCGAATAAGATGTTTGGCAGTATATAAAAATGCATTACAACAAACTCAATTTTAAAAAATGGAAAGGAATAAGGTTGTATTGGTAAACCAGGAAGATTTAGCCATTGCTGAAATGGATAAAATGCAAGCTCATGTTGAAGGGAAATTGCACCGGGCATTTTCTGTTTTTATTTTTAATTTTAAAGGCGAGATGCTCATACACCAAAGGGCGAATCATAAATATCACGGTGCTGGCTTATGGACAAATGCATGTTGTTCGCATCCACAATGGAATCAAGATGTAAAAGAAAGTGCCAAAGAAAGATTACATTTTGAAATGGGCTTAAGCTGTGAGTTGGAGCACTTATTTTCTTTTATTTACAAAGCAATTGTAGAAAATGAATTAATAGAATATGAGTATGATCATGTTTTTGCGGGCTATACCGATGTTATACCGAAACCAAATATTCTTGAAGTTCAAAATTATAAATGGATCGCTCCCGAAGCATTGCTTTACCAGGTTTCTAAATATCCACAAAACTTTACTTATTGGTTTAAGATGGCATTGGAGAAAGTAATGAAAAGCTTTGCTGATGCTGCGGAATGAATTAAATTCAAACCATGTGAGATTTATGAACCCGGATTTTCATTGATGCCGGTATCTTCAGTCTTATCAACCCGGCTAATATCTGTGGGTGGTTCTGTAAATGGGAGTGGTGTACCGGGCTCCGTAATTTTCTTCTTACTCGGTTTGAACATCCTGTAAAATCCATATAAAATGAGGAGTACAATACCGGCTGCCAGTAACCACAGCTTTGTATCGAGATACCAAAGTTTTTCATCAGAAATGGTTTGTTCCTGGGCAAAAAGATTTGTTGCATAAAAACAAATGCATGATAATAAGATAAAAAAATATCGGGAATTATTTTTCATACAATCAAGTTAATATAATTGTGTACGCTTGCCAAATGCATTTTTTTTGATGGGTTAGCGATATATGGCGGATGGGCTGCCGGATGGAAGCGGAAAACCCGGATATGGATTTTGCGGGATGCTGCCGGATTTGCAGCGAACAGCCGGAAATGAAGCACAGTAAAGGGTTGTAGCTACCAGCCCCTATTTTTGCATTTTAATAAAAAATGTAGCGGCAAGCCTTTGTATCTTTGTACGAGGAGAACAAATAATGGCTCAAAAAAAGGAAACCACAGCGGGTATAAGCCAGGAAGATTTTATAGAAGTAACTGGCGCCCGGGAACATAATTTAAAAAATATTGATATACGCATTCCCAAAAATAAACTGGTAGTGTTTACAGGTGTAAGTGGAAGTGGAAAATCTTCCCTTGCATTTGATACGATATTTAATGAAGGTCAGCGGCGTTATATGGAAAGCTTTAGCGCTTATGCCCGGCAGTTTATGGGTGATATGGAACGGCCTGATGTAGATAAGATCACCGGGCTATCTCCTGTAATTTCGATTGAACAAAAAACAACCAATAAAAACCCACGCAGTACCGTAGGCACCATTACTGAGTTGTATGATTTCCTGCGTTTACTTTTTGCCCGTGCGAGTGATGCTTATAGCTACCATACCGGTAAAAAAATGGTGAAGTTTAGCGAAGAGGAAATTGTACAATCAATTTTTGAAAAATTTTCTGGTAAGAAAATTATTTTATTAGCACCATTGGTACGAGGGCGTAAAGGCCATTACCGTGAGCTATTTGAAGATAGCCGCAAGAAAGGATATTTAAAAGTAAGGGTAGATGGAGAAGTGATGGATCTTAAAGAAAGGATGCAGGTAGATCGTTATAAAATTCATGATATAGAACTGGTGATTGACCGGCTGGAAGCGGGGGGGGATATGAAATTGCGGGTTTCGCAAAGTGTGCAAAAAGCTTTGCAGGTTGGTAAAGGCTTAATGTTTGTAATAGAAGCCGGGCAAAAAATTGAGCCTACTGTTTTTTCTAAACAACTGATGTGTATTGATACCGGCCTGAGTTATGAAGAACCTTCACCCAATGCATTTTCATTTAATTCACCTTATGGCGCTTGTCCTCAATGCAAAGGATTGGGCCATGTGTTCCAGGTAGATTTAGAAGCAGTAATCCCTGATAGTACGGTGAGTGTAAACGATGGCGGTATTGCCCCGCTGGGTGAACAACGGGAAGCCTATATATTTAAACAAGTACAGGAACTGGCCAGGAAAAATAAATTCAGTTTATCAAAACCAATTAACGATTTATCACAAAAAGCATTGAATTTATTGCTTTATGGAAAAGAAGAAGTAAATGAAGCGGAAGAGGCAGATGCTGAAATAAAAGAAGATGGGCCCATTTATTATGCTACAGAATACGAGGGTATCATAAATATGGTGAAACGATGGTTTGCTTCTGCCAACACTACCGATGCGATGAGAGATTGGGTAGAAAAGTATATGAAGCTTAGCCCATGTGAAACTTGTGGGGGTACCCGCCTGAAAAAAGAAAGCCTTTGGTTTAAGGTAGCAGATAAAAATATTGCTGAATTAAGCAGTATGGACCTGGATGTATTACACCGATGGTTTGAGCAGGTAGATAAAAAATTATCGCCCCGGCAACAAACGATTGCAAAAGATATTTTAAAAGAAATAAAAGAGCGGTTACAATTTTTAATAGATGTAGGGCTCACCTATCTTACCTTATACCGGCCTTCTAAAAGCCTGAGTGGGGGCGAATATCAGCGTATCCGCCTGGCAACTCAAATAGGTTCGCAGTTGCAGGGCATTACCTATATTTTAGATGAACCGAGTATTGGGTTGCACCAGCGGGATAATCATCGCTTAATTACTGCATTGAAAAACTTGTGTAATATAGGCAATAGTGTTTTAGTAGTAGAGCATGATAGGGATATTATGCTGGCTGCCGATTTTCTGGTTGATATCGGGCCGAGGGCAGGTATGCATGGAGGTAAAATTGTAGCCGCTGGTACACCTGAACAAGTATTGGCATCAAATTCAGAAACGGCAAAATATTTAAATGGCTCAAAGAAAATTTTAATACCGCAACAGTTGCGAAAAGGAAACGGGGAATTTATTGAATTAATTGGCGCCACCGGTAATAACCTGAAAAACCTTACTGTAAAATTTCCACTTGGTAAATTTATCGTCGTAACAGGTGTGAGTGGAAGTGGAAAATCTACCCTGGTAAATGAAACTCTGTATCCCTTGCTGAGCAATTATTGTTATAAAGGAAAGATGCACCCATTGCCTTATAAAAAAATAAAAGGGCTTGAGCATATTGATAAAGTAATAGAAATAGACCAAAGCCCCATTGGCCGTACACCAAGAAGTAACCCGGCAACTTATTGTGGTTTTTTTACTGATATAAGAACTTTGTTTGCATCGGTACCGGAGTCTAAAATAAGAGGATATAATGCAGGCCGATTTTCTTTTAATGTAAAAAGTGGACGCTGTGATGTATGCGAAGGCAGTGGTATGCGGGTGATAGAAATGAATTTTTTACCGGATGTATATGTGCCTTGTGAAAAATGTAATGGTAAACGGTATAACAGGGAAACACTGGAGATCCGCTACAAAGGAAAATCTATCAGCGATGTGCTGAATATGACGGTAGATGAAGCCGTTGAATTTTTTAGCGCCGTACCTTTTATTTACCGTAAAATAAAAGTATTACAGGAAGTTGGATTGGGTTATATCACGCTGGGCCAAAGCGCAGTTACACTCAGTGGGGGTGAAGCACAACGGGTGAAACTATCTACAGAACTCGGTAAAAGGGATACGGGTAAAACATTTTATATTTTAGATGAACCTACTACCGGTTTGCACTTCCAGGATATACAACATTTGCTGGATGTTTTGAATAAATTGGCTGACCGGGGCAATACCGTTTTAGTGATTGAGCACAATTTAGATATCATCAAAGTAGCAGATCATATTATTGATATAGGGCCCGAAGGTGGCGCTGCCGGGGGTGAAATTTTGTACGAAGGGCCACCGGCTGAAATGAAAAAAATAAAAGGTAGCCATACCGCAAAATATGTACAAATGGAAATGGCAGCAGCATCAAATTAAGAAAAGCCCCGAAACTGTTTCGGGGCTTTTCTATATAAGCCAAAGAATATGAGTGAAAGTAAAGAAGTGGTTTCAGGGGTAACATCGTGTATGAATACACATCGTTCTCCGGGGGTTATTATCTACTCTATACTTTGGGCTTAATTTTCATCTGTCGTCTATATTTTGTTTTGGGTTGTACTGGGTTTAGTAAAAGTGCGGGCATCTTACCTGGCGCAATGCACTATTATCTCTGCCACTATTACCTATTTTTATGCCAAGTTTTAGTAAGCAGGAAAAATAATCATCATTTTTATTCGGATTACCACGTTGGGTACCGGGTTCGTAACGGGTAATTCCGGGGCTGATAATACCTACCGTTTTATCATGAATTTTTCTAGCAATAATCGCATCAGCCGGGCTCAAATACACATCAAAGTAATGGGGGTCTATATAAGTGGTACTTACATCATCAATGTAATCTGTAAAAGTATGACGATATAAAAGTTCAATACCAGAGCTTACCCGGTCGCTAATACGAACTTTAACACCTGCACCGAATGGAATATTAATTTGGGTTAATGAATAAGTTGGCCGATTAGGGTATTCTTTCATACCCTGCCCTTCGGTACGCAGCGGATGTAATTTATACCAGGTAAGTTCACCATTGGGATTTTTAATAGACCCTTCCGGGTCAAAATGAAACAAACCAACACCGCCAAATACATAGGGCATCAGTAATGGATCATACTCTTCATACTCCCTGTTTGCATAAGAAACCGGGAATAATTCAACAGCCGCATAAGCTTCCCACATGTGGCTTCTAAAATCGAGGTTTCTTTCTTTACGGAAAAGTTCATTCCGGCCATCGGTGTTAATTACATTATCTCTTCCCGAAACAAAAGTATATTGTCCCGCTACTCTAAAGCCAAGCCAGGAATTGGGATATACCGTAAAAAAGGCGCCCTTCATCATTTTAGTAAGTTCCAGGTTTACATCTTTAATAAAATAGGATCCTTTACCCCGGTTGCCACCGAGGTCGCCTAAAAAGAAAGTGGGCCCAAAATTCAGGCCTGCTTCCATGTGTAATTTACGTTCATTGCCAAAGCGGAGATGCTGTGCCTGCGTCTTAATGGATGGCATTAAGAAACCCGAAATAATCAATATGGGCAGCACATAGCTCCGTAAAGTTGGTTTCATGAGAAGAGATTTAGTCTTTCTACAGATAATTTGGATATGGTTCACAATAAGAGTTAACCATTTACTTAACGGAGAGCAGAAAATAATATTGTATTTGTAAAGAAAATTAAGGCTGATAGATCATTTCTAAATGGGGGATCCCATCTTCCAGGTAGGGAGGGCTACTGGGTATAAACCCTAAGTTTTCATAAAATTGTAATAAATAAACCTGGGCGCCTATTTTTATTTCTGAAGTTTTAAAAAGTAATTGACATTGCTCTATTGATTTTTGCATCAATAGCTTTCCGGCACCAAAACGGCGATAACCGGGATGGCTGATTACCCGGCCAATACTGGCTTCCTTGTAACGAACACCCGGTTTTAATAAACGGGCATACGCTATGAGTTCATCATTTTGATATCCGCACACATGATAGGCATCCTGGTCTTTATCATCTGCATCTAAATAAACACAATCTTGTTCTACCACAAAAACCTTACTCCTCAATTGTAATAAAGTATATAGCCCGGTAAGGCTTAATTCATTAAAATGCTTTATTTGAAAAACAATATGCATAAGTTGGTCTTACTTTATTTTAATTATTTTGATCAATAACCATATTTATCTTTCCATCTTAATTTTAAAAACTTCCGGATTTCTTCTTCCCTTATATTTTGCTGCGGTTCATAAAATTTGCTGTTTTCAATTTTATCCGGTAAAAATTGTTGTTCTATAAAATTATTTTCATAATCATGTGCATATTGATATCCTTTTCCGTAATTCATATTTTTCATGAGCTTGGTGGGTGCATTTCTTAATTGTAAAGGCACCGGCAGATCGCCAAATTGCTGCACGGCTGATTGTGCCTTACCGATAGCTATGTAAGAAGCATTACTTTTTACAGAGGTAGCTAAATAAATAGCACATTGCGATAAAATAATCCTTGATTCCGGGTAGCCAATTACTTGTACCGCCTGAGAGGTATTATTGGCAAGTAACAGAGCGTTGGGGTTGGCATTGCCAATATCTTCACTGGCAAATATGAGCATACGCCGTGCTATGAATTTTACATCTTCACCTCCTTCTATTAGCCGGGCAAGCCAATATACGGCAGCATTCGGATCGCTGCCACGCATACTTTTTATAAATGCTGAAATGATATCGTAGTGCTGTTCGCCTTGTTTATCGTATAAGGCAACTCTTTGTTGTGCCGTTTGCATTACGGCATCATTGGTAATATTTATTTCACTTTTTTCTTTATAGTCCCGGGATAAAGTATGGATGGTTAGTTCCAGCAGGTTTAATATTTTACGGGCATCACCTCCGCTTATATTTATCAATGCTTCTGAATCTTTGAGATTGATTTTATATTGCTTTAATATTTCATCGTTATTGATAGCATGTTGCAATAAAGCAATGAGCGCCGCATCATCCAGCGGTTTTAATACATATACCTGGCAGCGGCTAAGTAAAGCGCTGTTTACTTCAAAAGATGGATTTTCTGTTGTGGCACCAATGAGTGTGATGGTTCCTTTCTCAACGGCATGTAATAAAGCATCCTGCTGCCCTTTATTGAAGCGGTGTATTTCATCAATAAACAAAATAGCGCCTTCATTTGCTTTTGCGTCTTCAATAACTTCTCTTATTTCTTTTACACCCGAAGAAATGGCGCTTAGTGCATAAAATTTTTTGTGTGAGGCTTCTGCCATGATATGTGCCAGCGTGGTTTTGCCGGTGCCGGGCGGCCCCCATAATATAAGTGATGGGATCCTTCCAATTTCTATCGCATTGCGTAAGATACTGTTCTTGCCGGTTACATGTGACTGGCCCAAAATATCATATAGGTTTTTAGGCCTTATTCTTTCTGCTAATGGTGGCAATTGCATGGTTCAAAATTACGAAATAAGATGGAGGCTTAACCTGTTCCGTAAGTTCTTTTGATAACTGCATGAATCTTGCGAACTTTACTAAATGGAGAGGCAACAAACCGGAAAAGAAATTACTGGCAATGCCGGCATGCGCCAATTATTTTTACAGCATGTAGGCCAAACTTCAGAAGCACCTTTAGCATTACATATAACAAAAGCGTTGGGTTCTTCTCTTTGGGATGCTGACGGCAAAGAATATATTGATGTAATTGGGGGCATCAGTGTTTGTAATATCGGTCATTGCCACCCGGCCGTTATAGAGGCCATCCAAAATCAGGCACAACAATATTTACATATTATGGTGTATGGCGAGTTGGTAGAAAGCCCGCAAGTAAAATATGCAACATGGCTTACAAAATATTTACCTCAAAGCCTGAATTCAGTTTTTTTTACAGCAAGTGGTAGTGAGGCTACCGAAGGTGCAATGAAATTGGCGAAAAGGTTTACTGGGCGTACCGGGATTATTTCATTTAAAAAAAGTTATCATGGTAGTACACAGGGAGCGCTGAGTATTATGGGGAGCGAATATTGGCAACAAGCATACCGTCCATTGTTACCGGGCATACAACAATATGTGTATAATGATATGGATATGCTGCACTGCATTACCGAACAAACAGCATGTGTATTTGCCGAAACGGTGCAAGCCGAAGCGGGTGTGCAGGTACCCGGTAAAGAATGGTTACAGGCTTTACGTAAAAGATGTACTGAGATGGGTGCATTGCTGGTGCTGGATGAAATTCAATGTGGGTTTGGGCGTAATGGTAGCCTTTGGGCATTCGAGCAGTTTGATGTGGTGCCCGATATTTTATTATTGGGTAAAGCCTTAGGAGGAGGCATGCCGCTTGGTGCTTTTATTGCCGATAAAAAAATAATGGATACCCTGAGTTATAACCCCGTACTGGGACACATCAATACTTTTGGCGGACATCCTGTTTGTTGTGCTGCGGGCCTGGAAGCTTTTAAAGTATTGCTCTCCGAAAAGTTGATCGCTTCAGTTAATGAAAAAGAAACATTATTCCGAAATTTATTGCAACATAAAAAAATACAGAAAATAAATAGCCTGGGTTTAATGATGGCCGTATTTTTTGATGATTATACCATGAATAAAAAAATTATTGATACCTGCATTGAAAGAGGTTTATTTACTGATTGGTTTTTATTTGCCCCGGAAGCAATGCGGATTGTACCACCCCTTAGTATTACGGATGAAGAAATCCATAAAGCAGCATCAATCATACTAAGTGTATTAGATGATGCATGAGTTTAAGCTTATTGAAATAAAAAAGTGCATTCTTTAAAATGCACTTACCGGGGAACTTTCTTAAATTATTTTAATCTTCTGCATAAGCACTTACAGGTTCGCAAGTGCACACTAAGTTACGATCTCCATACGTGTTATTTACCCGGCTTACGGCTGGCCAAAATTTATTTGCTGCAATATATGGTAATGGGAATACCGCTTCCTGGCGGGTATAAGCATGTTGCCATTCATTGGCTAATGCTACCTGCTGTGTATGCGGCGCATGCTTAAGTGGGTTATCAGTCTTGCTTATTTTGCCTTCGTCTATGGCTTTTATTTCAGCACGGATATTAAGCAAGGCATCGCAAAAACGGTCAAGCTCTGCTTTATCTTCACTTTCAGTAGGCTCAATCATAATCGTGCCGGGTACCGGGAAGCTTAGTGTAGGGGCGTGGAAATTATAATCCATTAACCGTTTGGCAATATCTTCTGCTTCTATACCTGCACTTTGTTTAAAGGGTCTTAGGTCCACAATAAATTCATGGGCACAAGTACCGTTCTTGCCGGTGTATAAAATTTTATAATCATTTTTTAATCTTGCCTTCATATAGTTGGCATTTAAAATAGCGTATGCCGTACTTTTTTGTAAACCATCTGCGCCTAACATTTTAATATAGCCATAGCTGATCAATAAAATACTGGCGCTGCCAAATGCGGCTGCACTTACTGCTCCAGCCCCGGTATCATTTTTTGTAAGGCTATGATGGCCCGGTAAAAAAGGAGCCAATTTTTCATTTACACAAATGGGACCCATGCCCGGGCCGCCACCACCATGCGGAATGGCAAATGTTTTATGCAAATTCAAATGGCATACATCTGCGCCAATAAATCCCGGTGAAGTATATCCTACCTGTGCATTCATATTGGCACCATCCATATATACCAATCCACCGTTTTGATGGATGAGTTCACAAATTTGCTGTATGCTTTCTTCAAATACACCATGCGTGCTGGGGTATGTAACCATTAATCCCGCCAGGGTATCTTTATATTTTTCTGCATTGGCTTGCAAGTCATTTACATCAATATTTCCTGCTTCATCGCATTTGGTTACTACTACTTTAAAGCCCGCCATTACTGCACTTGCAGGATTGGTGCCATGTGCAGAAATAGGTATCAGGATAATATTGCGGTGCAACTGATTGTGATGCTGATGATATTTTTTTATGGTAAGCAGCCCGGCATATTCGCCTTGTGCACCGCTATTGGGTTGTAAAGATGTGGCAGTAAACCCGGTGATATTGCTTAACCAATTTTCTAATTCTGTAATAATGGTTTTGTATCCTTTCCACTGTGAAGATGGCGCAAAGGGATGGATATTTGCAAACTCAGGCCAACTCACGGGAATGAGTTCAGTGGCTGCATTCAGCTTCATGGTGCAACTACCCAACGTAATCATGGAGGTATTTAAACTAAGGTCTTTATTTTCTAAACTTTTTAAATAACGCATCATTTGGCTTTCGCTCCGGTGGCTGTTAAAAACGGGGTGCGTTAAAAAATCTGATGTACGGGTAAGTGATGTAGGGATATGGTCTAATAAACTATCTGCATCAAAGGATGCAGTGGCGGTATCACTACCCGTTACCGAAGCAAAAACGTGTAAGATATCCAGTACATCTCTTTGGGTAGTTGTTTCATCTAACGAAATCATCAGTCCATCTGCTGTAAAATTAAAATTCATTTCATTTTTTTCAGCAGCATTTTTTATTTCGGAAATCTTATTTGTTTTAATATATAGCGTATCAAAATAATTTTCATTTTGATTTATAAAATTCATTTTTGCCAATTCAAGGCTTAGTGTTTGTGCTAACAGGCTGGTGCGTTTTGCAATTTTCTTTAACCCTTCCGGGCCATGGTAAACGGCATACATGGCACTGATATTTGCTAATAATGCTTGTGCTGTACAAATATTACTGGTTGCTTTTTCCCGGCGAATATGCTGTTCTCTTGTTTGCAAAGCCATACGCAGGCAGCGGTTGCCCTGGGCATCCACACTTACGCCAATAATACGCCCCGGAATATTTCTTTTAAAATCTTCTTTTGTTGCAAAGAATGCGGCATGTGGCCCACCAAATCCCATCGGTACACCAAATCGTTGGCTATTGCCTACTGCCACATCTGCTCCCAGTTCACCGGGTGAAGTAAGTAAAGTAAGGGCCAGCAAATCGGTTGCCATTACTACCAGTACATTTGATGCATGTGCTTTTATAATGAACTTCCGGTAATCAACAATGCTACCCCGGCTATTTGGATATTGTACCAATGCGCCAAAGAAAGATTCATCAAAATTTACATCCTGGTAATTTCCATATACCAGTTCAATATTAAATGGAGTAGCACGTGTCACCAATATCTCTTTGGTTTGTATAAATACAGCATCATCTATAAAAAACCGGAGGGCAGTTGCATGTTCGTGATCTTTATTTTTATGATTGAAGAGCATGAGCATGGCTTCTGCTGCGGCCGTAGCTTCATCTAATAAACTTGCATTGGCAATAGGTAAGCCACACAAATCGCTTACCATGGTTTGAAAGTTCAATAAACTTTCTAAACGGCCTTGTGCAATTTCGGCCTGGTAAGGTGTGTATTGAGTGTACCATCCCGGGTTTTCAAATACATTGCGTAAAATAACCGAAGGCATAATGGTATGATAATAACCCTGACCGATATAGCTTCGAAAAACTTTATTTTGTGCCGCAACAGATTTTAGTTCTTTTAAATATTCATATTCACTTACAGGGCCACCCACTTGTAAAGTTGTATGATTGCGAATATTTGCCGGAATGGTTTTATCCATTAATTCATCAATGCTTGCAGCGCCGATCGTTTGTAGCATTTTGGTGGTTTCCTGCGCTGATGGACCGATGTGGCGTTGCTGAAATTCATGCTTTTGCTGTTCAAAAAGATTCATAGTATGTTTTTTTCCAATGATAATTTTATATCTATTGCGCCGCAAATTTACAATATGCCATTTACATTTTGTTATTCTGGTTTCTTATTAGCTTTGCATTGTGGATAATTGAGTATAACTACCTGAAGCAACCTAAACAAGGCGCCCATGAACGATATTTTACTGAATTGGCAAAAAAAAGCAAACGATCACCAAAAAACGTATAAACAATTTTTAAAGCAGGTAAATCGCAATAAAGCGCTTAAACTTTTGCCCAACTTGCATGAGCAGGCATTTGAAAAGATTGATTGCCTGGAATGTGCTGCTTGCTGTAAAAATTACTCCCCCCGTTTTAAAACCCCCGATATTAAACGAATTGCACGGGTTCTGAAATTAAAAGAGGGTCATTTCATAGATACTTATTTACAATTAGATGAAGATGGCGATTACGTATTAAAAAGCCGTCCATGCCCATTTTTGGGAGCCGATAATTTTTGCAGTATTTATGAACACCGCCCATCTGATTGCCACCGTTTTCCATATACCGATGAAGATGTATTATTAAAAAGGCCTGCCATTACCCTTAAGAATTCAAACTTTTGCCCGGCTGTTTATTTTGTATTGGAAAAATTAATGGTAGTAGTAAAATAATTAATTACTCACCATCTCCCTGGCATTTTGCAGTGCTGCTGCCGTAGGTTTTTCGCCACTTAGCATTTGTGCAATGGCGGTAATCCGTTCATCATTATTGAGCAGGCGTACAGAAGTAGCTACCTTATTATTGATGATATCTTTAAAAACATAGTAATGGTTATTTGCTTTTGCAGCAATTTGTGGTTGGTGGGTGATGCTGATAAGCTGGTGGGCTGCGGCCAGTTCCTTCATAATAATCCCTACCTGCCTGGCGGCTTCGCCACTAATACCACTATCTATTTCATCGAAAATAAGTGTGGGGAGTTGTAATTTTTTTGCTACCAGGTATTTAATGCTGAGCATTACCCGGCTTAATTCCCCGCCACTGGCTACTTTTTGTAAGGGTTCAAAGCGCCCGCTTTTATTGGCATCAAATAAAAAGATCACATCGCTATTGCCATGTACACTTAAGGCAGTTTCTCTTATTTCTACTTTTATTTCTGCATTGGGCATTCCTACCTGGGTAAGTAATTTATTTACTTTTTGTACAAAGGGTTTTATTTGAGCTTCCCTGTTTTTGGTAATGGTTTTAGAAACTGCCATGCAGTCATCATACTGTTGCTGTAATTCGGCCTCCATTGCGTCGGTTTGCACATTTATGTTTTGCAAGGCCTCTAATTTTCCGGCAAGCTCTTGTTGTATTTGTAATAAAGCAGATGTGTTTTGTACGTTATGCTTTTTCAATAATTTATATCCCTGCTCCATTCGGTCATTTACAATTTGAATGCGTTCGGCATCATATTGTATGGCATCATTGGCTGTTTCCAATTCGTCTGCAATATCTAATAATTCTATAACCATACTGTTCATCCGGTCGTGCAAATGCTGAATGGTACTTCCATACTCTGTAAGTGTTTGCAGCTTTTGCTGCATTTGTTTCAGGGTGTTAGCCAGGGGTAGTTCGCTATGTTTTAATTCATAAGAAATCTGGTTTAACTGCTGCTTAATATTTTCTGCATTGGATAATAATTTAATCTCTGCATCCAGTTCTTCCAATTCATTTTCTTGTAACCCGGCTTTTTCTAATTCATCATAAAGAAATTGATTATAGCTTAATTCTTTTTCTGCCAGCGCTTGTTCTTCTTTTAATTTTTGAAGCGTAAGTTTTAGCTGGATGTATTTTTCGTAATTTATTTTTAATTGGGTCAGCAGTTGTGCATGATCTGCCATAGCATCTATTACCTGGCGGTGAAAATGTGTATTTGTGAGTTCCAGGTTATCAAATTGCTGATGAAGGTCAATCAATAGCAATGATATCTCTTTTAATTGTGAAAGATTTACCGGTGTATCATTTATAAAACTGCGGGATTTGCCGGTAGGTGCAATTTCACGCCTTAATATGATCTCGTCATTCAAATCAAGATCATTTTCCAAAAAGAAATTTTTTAAGGCTTCGGAAGGGGTGGCGAGGAACTGCGCTTCCACAATGCATTTTGTAGTTTTATCCATCAGGGCAGCGCTATCTGCCCGCTGCCCCAGTACCAGGCCCAGGGCACCTGTTAATATACTTTTGCCTGCACCGGTTTCGCCGGTAATCACATTTAAATGATCTGCAAATTGTATTGAAATTTGCTGGATGATGGCATAATTCTGTATCTGTAATTTTTGAAGCATTTGCAGCAGCAAATTAGGGAAATGTGACGAAGATTAAACAGGAATAGGGATAAGAAATATAAAAAGATTATTTTCCAGACATGTCTTTCCCTTTTGCTTCGTACATCCTCATTTGCTTGGCATCCTGTAAAAATTCTGAAGCAAAAATAAATTCATTGAGTAGTTTGTTTTCCGAAAAAATAATGTCTTTGCTCGTGCCGCTCCATTCTTTTTTACCATCTACCAGGTAAAGGATATTATCGCCTATTTCCATTACACTATTCATATCGTGGGTATTAATTACGGTGGTAATATTATACTCAAGGGTGATATCTTTAATCAATTGATCAATCACCATCGAAGTTTTAGGATCCAGGCCTGAGTTTGGTTCATCGCAAAAAAGGTATTTTGGTTTTAGTACAATGGCCCTGGCAATACCCACTCTTTTTTTCATGCCACCGCTTATTTCGGCCGGAAATTTTTTATTGGTGCCTGTAAGATTTACTTTTTCAAGCACTTCATTCACCCTGTGAAGTTTAGCTGCCATGTTATCATGGGTAAACATATCCAATGGAAATCTCACATTCTCTTCTACCGTCATGCTATCAAAAAGTGCTGAGCCCTGAAAAAGCATTCCAATATTTTGCCTGAGTAATTTTCGGTCTTCTTCATTCATTTCTGTAAAGCTTACATTATCGTATTTAATTTCACCGGCATCGGGTTCCAGTAAACCTACCAGGCATTTTTGCAATACCGTTTTACCGCTGCCACTGGTACCAATAATAAGATTGGTTTTACCGGTTTCCATTACATGGCTAATACCATCCAGCACCACCTTATCACCAAAAGATTTTTTTATATTGTTGAATTCGATCATAAAATTTTATTTGAATGTTACAGCAACAATGCCGCTAACATATAATCTGCCAATAATATAAGGATACAGCTTACTACTACAGATTTGGTACTGGAGCGGCCAATTTCTAATGCACCACCTTGCACATGGTATCCAAAATAAGCCGGAATGCTACTGATAATAAAAGCAAAAGTATATGCCTTTACAAGGGCAAAAGTTATATTATAAGGCATAAAATTCTCCATCAGCCCCCGGTCGTAGGTATCGGTAGATAAGATGTTTGAGGCAGAACCAGCCAGCCTGCCACCATAAATACCGAGTCCCATGGCCAGGATTACCATCATCGGGATGGTTACTAAGGCAGCAGCAATTTTTGGCATAATAAGATACGTACGAGTATTGATGCCCATTATTTCTAATGCATCTATTTGTTCACTCACACGCATATTACCCAGTTCGCTTGCAATCTTACTCCCAATTACACCGGCCAATACAATACACACAAGGGTAGGGGCAAATTCTAAGATTACAGTATCCCTTACAATTTGTGCAATAGTAGTTTTTGCAATTAAAGGGCTCACTAACTGGTAAGCCGTTTGTACAGCGCTTACCGCACCCATGAATAATGAAATAATGGTTACAATTCCCAATGAACCGATTCCAATATCGGCACATTGATGCATAAATTCTTTCCAATATAACTTTGCATTTTCGGGTTTGCTGAACATCCGTTTCAGCATTAAAATATATTTTCCGAAATGATATAAAAAATTCATGCAATTATTTTTGATATAAAAAAGCGTATCTGTAACCTACCATAATTTATGCCATAGTTTTTGGTGATTTGCGCCACCAGCTATTTTTTTTAACTTCTTCCGGGGCATCACTCTGCGATTTTACCTGTGCATCTACTACTGCAATTACCGCCATGTTGTAAATACTGCGGATGCTGCTACCCAATTGTAATACATGCACCGGTTTGTTTAATCCTAATATTACCGGCCCAATACTATCAGCACCCCCAATAGTATGCAGAAGGTTATAGGCGATATTGCCCGAACTGAGGTTGGGAAAGATCAATACATTTACATCTTCATTCACCAGTTCAGAAAAAGGATAATTCTCTTTTAATATCTCTTTATCAAAAGCCAATAATCCCTGTATTTCACCATCACATTTTAAATCGGGTTCTTTTTGTTTTACAATTTCCCTGGCACGCCTCACCAAATTTGCTTCGGGGGAATTGCTGCTGCCAAAATTAGAATAGGAGAGCATTGCAATTCTTGGCTCCAGGTTAAAATACCTTACTTCTTTGGCTACCAGTAATGTAATTTCTGCCAACTCTTCTGCCGTTGGGTTAAAGTTGATGGTGGTATCTGCTAAAAATAAAGGTCCTTTTTTTGTGAATAGGAGATACATGCCGGCAATTTTTTTAACCCCGGGTTCTGTTCCTATTATTTGTAAAGCAGGCCTGATGGCTTCGGGGTAGTTGCGGCTCAGTCCGCTGATCATACAATCTGCAATACCAATTTCTACCATCATACAGCCAAAATGATTTCGGTCTTTCATGAGTTTATAAGACTCATATTTGTTTACTCCCTTGCGGCGTCTTTTTTCAAAAAAAATATCACCAAACTGGCGCCGCAAGTCTTCTGCATCATCATCTTTACAATCTAATATGGGCATACCCTCTAAATCAATACTATGAGCTGCAGCAATCGCCCTTATTTTTTTCTCTATACCCATTAAGATTGGATAACCCACTTTTTCGTCTAAAACCTGTTGTG
>Ga0138256_10000084_pt1 | contig 110162 bp, 92 predicted proteins | sample KNB2016incub_MG_FD_105486 | JGI IMG/M metagenome (GOLD analysis project Ga0138256, IMG submission 105486) | Active sludge microbial communities from wastewater in Klosterneuburg, Austria - KNB2014incub_MG | ecosystem: Engineered > WWTP > Activated sludge > Unclassified | place: Austria... | reverse complement strand
TACAAAATTTTCAAAAGAAACTTATTTGTACTGGTACGAACTGATGCTGCTTTTACGCCGCTTCGAGGAAAAAACCGGCCAGTTGTACGGTATGCAGAAGATCCGTGGTTTTTGTCACCTGTATATAGGGCAGGAGGCTGTTGCTGCCGGATGTATGACCGCTACCAACCCTGATGACAAATTCATTACTGCTTACCGCGACCATGCTCTGGCCATTGCCAAAGGAGTTTCGGCAAAAAGCTGTATGGCTGAACTGTATGGCAAAGCCACCGGTTGCAGCAAGGGAAAGGGTGGCAGTATGCACTTTTTTGGTTTAAAAGAAAACTTTTTTGGCGGGCATGGTATTGTGGGTGCACAGATAGGAACCGGTGCAGGCCTTGCTTTTGCTGAAAGATACCGCAATTCAACCAATGTCGTACTTTGCTTTTTTGGTGATGGCGCTGCCCGCCAGGGTATGCTGCACGAAACCTTTAATATGGCCATGCTTTGGGATCTGCCGGTGGTATTCATCTGCGAAAACAATCATTATGCGATGGGTACTTCTGTAGCCCGTACCAGTAAAACGCTGGATATATATAAACTGGCTGATGCATACGAAATGCCCAGCGACAGTGTGGATGGCATGAGCCCCGAAGCGGTACATGATTCAGTTTTAAGGGCTGTAAACAGGGCAAGGGAAAAAGGCGGCCCTACTTTACTGGAAATTAAAACATACCGCTATAAAGGGCACAGTATGAGTGATCCGCAAAAATATCGTACCAAGGATGAGCTGGAGGAATATAAGGAAAAAGACCCGATTGAACATGTGCGGAAAGTATTGCTTGATCAGTACAAACTCAGGGAAGCTGACCTGGATGTTATTATTGACAGGGTGAAAAACGAAGTGGAAGAATCGGTGAAATTTGCAGAAGAAAGTCCCTGGCCCGATGATGATGAACTGTTGAAGGATGTTTATGTGCAGCAGGATTATCCTTTTATTGTTGACTAAAAATTTTTATTTTATAACTTTTAATTCATAATCAATTTAAATTTTAAATGGCAGAGAAGCAGGTAACAACAGAAACTACGCAAGCGGCTGATGTAGTGGAACGAGCTAAAGGATTCTGGGCGGCATACAGTAAAAAAATTATCATGGCAGGTTCGGCAGTAATCGTATTACTGGGCGGATACCTGGGATATAAGTATTTTATTAAAATACCCAACGAAAAAACAGCAAGCGAACTGATCTTCCCGGCTGAAAAGCTTTTCGGGAATATGGCTACCAAATCGTCCTACAACAAAGACACCGTGAACATGGTGATGAATGGCGACAAAGCGAATGGTATTACGGGTTTATTAAAGATCATCAGCAGTTATGGTTCAACCCCATCGGGCAACCGGGCTGAGTATATGGTTGGTGCCTGTTACCTGCAGTTAAAACAATTCGACAAAGCTATAAAACACCTGAAGGAATTTGACGGTAATGGTGCAAACCAGATACAGAGCAAAGCATATTTACTGCTCGGCCATGCCTATGCAGAGCAAAAGAAAACAGGTGATGCACTGGACTATTTTAAAAAAGCAGTTTCGGTTGCAGATGAAGATGACGAGGCGATTGTTACCGAAGCCTTATATATAGCAGGCAGGTATGCCGATGCGATCGGTAAATCAAAAGATGCCATTGAATTGTTTCAAAAACTAAAAAATGGTTATCCTTTAAGTCAGCGTGTAAGATCGGGTGAAGCTGATAAGTACCTGGCAAAACTTGGTGTTACCAAGTAGCAGGAAAAGGATTTTGAACCAGGGATGAGCATTTTATAAATCAGGCTATGTCAACAAACTCATCAAATTTAAATAATACTACAGGCATCCGGCTACCAAAGGATGCCTGTGTTGTAATTGTACGTACCGAATGGAATGCTGAAACAATTGACAAGCTGGAAGCTGGTTGCCTGGAGGTTCTGCAGGAAAACAATGTACATCACAAGATCATTACCGTACCCGGTGCATTTGAAATACCCTTTGCGGTAAAAAAATACTGGGAACTGCATAAATATAAGGACGACAAGCCCCATGCTTTTATCACCCTGGGTTGTGTACTCCGCGGCGATACACCACATTTTGAATATGTTTGCCGGGCTGTTACAGACGGGGTTCTGCAATTGAATATGTCTATTCCTGTTCCGGTTATCTTTGGCGTATTAACGGTAGATAATCAGCAACAGATTGACGAGCGCACAGGTGGCAGTCATGGAAACAAAGGTGCTGAGTCTGCAGCATCCGCACTCAGGATGATCGCTTTGATTGATACCTTTAAATAGTATTACTTGAAAAATATTTTAGTCATAGCCTTGCTCTTTTGTTTTGCAGCATGTAATAATACTGCCGGTACAAATGAACCTGCTATGGTAAACGATACGGCGGCTGTTGCAAAAAAAGATGCTGTAACAAATTATGTTCACAGGTTTGCCGATACGGCGCTTGAAAATAAAATAACGGCTGCATTATTAAAACTTCCCTTTGTAAAAAAGAGCAGCAGCTATATTGATTCGCTGAGTAACCAGCAGCACGGTATAAGCTTTATGCTGGATAACCCGGCAGCAGGAGAAACCGATATTTCGGTGCAGGCAGGTTATAACGGAGCAGAAAGGTTTGAAACTTATTACCGTTTTTTTGTAAATCCTTCAACGCTTGAAATAAAGATATACGACCCGGTGGAAGATAAAAAACTCAGCATAAAGGAATATTTAAAGACGCAGAAATAATTACATGAAAGTTCAGATTTTTATACCCTGTTTTGTTGACCAGCTATATCCTCAAACGGCTTTTAATATGGTCAAGGTGCTGGAGAAAGCTACCTGCGAAGTGATTTATAATACTAACCAAACCTGTTGCGGCCAGCCGGCATTCAACGCCGGTTTTTGGGATGAGTCTAGAGCGGTGTGTACAAAATTCATTAAAGATTTTGAAGGAGCTGATTATATTGTTGCTCCCAGTGCAAGCTGTGTTGGTTTTATCAGGAATTATTACAGCAAGATTTTCAATAACTCATCGCAGCATAATGAAGTAAAAGAGCTTGGCAAACGTGTTTATGAATTTACCGAGTTTTTAACCGATGTTTTAAAGATTGAAAACTTTGGTGCAGAACTGAATGGCAAAGCAACCTATCACGATAGTTGTGCCGCACTAAGGGAATGTAAAATAAAAACCGGGCCACGCAAATTATTAAACCGTGTAAAAGGCCTGCAACTGGTAGAAATGAACGATGTGGAAACCTGTTGCGGATTTGGCGGAACCTTTGCCGTAAAATTTGATGCCATCTCTGCCGGCATGGCCGATCAAAAACTTACCAATGCCCTGGAAACAGGCGCTGAATATATCATCTCCACAGACCTGAGCTGCCTGATGCAACTCGACGGATTCATAAAAAACAAAAATCTCCCCATAAAAACCATGCATATTGCCGATGTACTGGCAAATGGCTGGGAATAAATTCACTGCTGTCATTTCGACGAAGGAGAAATCTGCCGCTTTATATTCCACTGATCAACTTTCGATTCCGAAGGCTTTCGGGAAGAAATCTACCTGATACAAAAAGATTCCGCAAAATCAATCTGAAAAGAAAGTTTAGCCGTATATCTAACTAAACTTTAAACCTTGAAACAGATCATCGCCATTACCGGGCTTGCATTGCTGTTTGCAGCCTGTAAAAATGAAAATAAGATTATTGTACAGGCTTCATTTGTTGACAGCCTCATTACAAATTATGCAGCACCGCTATCAGTCAAAGCTGTAGATACAGACCTTATCTTCTGGAGAAACCGTATCGATCCTAAAAATCCCGGCCTCAGTAATGAATTAAAATATGCTTCTAACCTGCTTCAGCGTTTCCATTTATCAGGCGATATACATGATGTACTTCGTGCTGACAGTATTTTACTGGTTTCGGATAAAGCATTTGATCATAAAGAAGCAGCGCCGCTGATGGCCCTGGTACGCAACAGTATTTTACAACATCGTTTTAAAAAAGCCGATTCTTTACTGGATCAGGCAAAGATTGCGGGCATTAAACCCTATGAATCTGCAACAACAGGTTTTGATGTGGCATTTGAACAGGGCAATTACCTGCTTGCCGAAACCGAATTAAAAAAAATGAATGATTACCGGGATTACGGTTTCAATTTCCGGCTGGCAAAACTGGCGCATTTTAAAGGAGAAGTAGATACCGCCATTGCGGCCATGCACCGGGCTGCTGCTTTGTCCGACGGGAATATTTACCTGGAGCAGGCTGCCCTGTCAAATGAGGCCGACCTGAATTTGCATAATAGTAACCTGCAACGTGCAAATGACCTGTATATGCAATCCATACGCTTAAGTGTTACAGACTTACATTCTGTTATGGGGCTGGGCTGGATTGCATTGCTGCATGATAAGAATACTGCATTGGCAGAAAAGATATTCAATTTTGTACAAAGCAAAACAAAAGCACCGGATGCAATTTATAAATTAATAATGGTTGCAGATGAAAGAGGAGATAGTGTGCTGCAGAAAAAATACGCAGCAGAATTTGAACAGGCAGTAACCCAGCCGGTCTATGGCAATATGTATAACAAATACCTGGTTGAACTATACACGGGTATTTTAAACGATCCTGCAAAAGCAGCAGCAACTGCAAAAAAAGATATAGCCAACCGGGCAACGCCACAAACCTATGCCTGGTATGTATGGGCATTATACTGTAACAATAAAACAGCCGAAGCTGAAAAGATATATCAGCAATACGTTTCGGGTAAGCCATTGGAGGGGCTTGAACTTTACTGGATGGGAAAATACATGCATGGGCAGGGCAAGGGTTATAATGCACAGCAGTTTTTTAAAGCAGCGTATAAGAACCGGTATGATTTAAGCCTGGCGATGGTGAGGGATCTGGAGAAGGATTTGGAAGAGTAGCATTTTTATTTTCAAAAATATTGCGGGTAACAGGAATTCTTTTGTATAGTTTTATATTGATAATCAGTTGTAAACTATACAAGGAGTTGCGTAATTTTATGAGTTGGGCGTAATTTTATCGGCACCCTACTTACAATTAACTTTATGGACACAGGACATAAAATAACAACCAATAAAATCGACAAATGAAAAATATTTTTATCAGAGTGATAGTTTCTGCACTTTTACTATCAGGGTTAAGTGTGAATGGACAAACAACTTCCGACAGTACAAAAACTACACCTAAAAAATATCAGGCAAAAGCCGCAGCGACACAGCCATTTGGTGTAAAAGCATTTAGCAAGTCAAAAAAAACAACATTGCGGTGGTTAGGAATGGCAGGGTTTTTAATCAATAGTCGTGGTACAACTTTTATGGTTGACCCATTACTTGAAGGTTTTGATATGCCAATGATGATTGACTTTCCAATTTTGGCAAAAAATGTACCTCAGTTAGATGCTGTTTTTGTAACCCATGCCGACAATGACCATTTTAGTGTTCCGACAAATGTAGCAATGTCAAAAGTTACAGATGTTTTCCATTCGACTGTGTACGTTGACTCTTTAATGAAAAACTTAAACCTAAAATCTGTAGGACACGACATAGGTGATGTTTTCAAAGTGAAAAATATAACAGTTAAGCTAACTCCGGCAGACCATGCCTATCAAAATGCTTACCCCGGAATGAGTACACGGTGGTTTAAAAATGAAGATGCTTGCGGTTTTTGGTTCGACACACCAGACGGTAGTATTTGGGCAACAGGTGATTCCCGTTTAATTCCTACACATCTTACAATGCAAGCACCCAACGCAATCTTATTTGACTTCTCCGACAGCGAGTGGCACTTTACTTTTGAAGGTGCAGTTAAAATTGCCAACGCATACCCTAATGCACAACTTTTACTCTGTCATTGGGGTTCTGTGGATTCGCCAGACTTTGCACCTTTTAATGGCGACCCAAAAAAGCTCTATGATGTTGTAACAAATCCTCAAAGAATTAGAGTATTAGCTCCAGGAGAACCTTTTGTTCTTAAACGTTTCAAAAAATAAATCATTGCATAATAATTATTTCAAATTATTTTCAGTGTTCACAATTCAAATCATTCAACATAATGAAATATATTTTAGCTATAATGCTTTTTGCAACAACAAATATTTCAGCTCAAACTAAGGACATGATGATTCGTCTATCAGAAATAGAAATTGATTCAAGTTTTCTTAAAGAGTATAAAAATATTCTTCAAGAGGAATCAAGAGCATCTGTACAATTAGAAACGGGGGTTATTGCAATTTACCCAATGTACCAAAAGGAAAACCCTACACAAATTCGTATTTTAGAAATTTATGCAAATCGAAAAGCATATGAATCGCATTTAAAAACACCACACTTTCAGAAATACAAAACCAGTACTCTTAAAATGGTAAAATCTCTTAAACTTGTTGACATGGACAACATAGATTCACAGACAATGGCAGACATATTTCGGAAATTAAAGCAATGACGAAAGAAAAACTACGTCCAACATTGGTATTTGCAAAAGCTGGGCAGACGGAAGCCGTGTTTCAACTTTTGTTTTTCAATTTTACTTCATATAGGGCTGGACATTAATAATTTAGCTAAGTGCAAATCATCAACTTTTATTTATAAATTTAGCTTCAGGTAGCTGGTCGGACGGAAGTCTGTTCCCCAGCCTTCGCAAATACCTGCTCGTTGCCTGCAATTATATTAGACCATGCGTATCATAACTTTCATTCTTTTATTGACACTCATTAGCCTACTTGCTAACTCTCAAAATATTTACTCTGCTTTACAATTAAATCAAGACAGAGACTATAAGACCAAAAAGCCTAAAAAAATTGTTGAAACAAACACTTTCTATAACACAAGTGGCAAACAGGTTGACAAAAATGTAAAGATATTTGATGACGCAGGTATGCTATTAATGGAGGAGCGCTACGATGACAATGGAACTCTTAAAGCAAGGCTGACATACACAAATGACACCGTCAACAGACTTAAACTCATAAGAACTTTTGAAAGATGGAATCAGTTTGGCTTTTCTAAGGAAACTGCATTTTACAATTACGACACCACCAATTTTTTGATAAGTACAACTGACAAAGATGCCAATGGAAATATTCTTCGTCAATCAGACCTCGTTTGCAATGACAAAGGACATCCAATACAACTTTCTTTATTCGACGGTACTGGCAACTCATTTGGAAAAGAAATAGCGACATACTTATACGACATAAATAAAGTTGTTACTTCTGTTGTTTCCAATGACGGCAAAACTCTTTCATCAGACACAATTAAAATTAGTTTTAAAACTGCCAGCTTATTTCCAGATGACAGAGTGAATTATAATACAAATGGTGACATAATAAATTGGACAAGTAAAAACTTTAAAGGAGCAGAAACCATTTACGAAGAAGAATATGCTTATGACAATTTTGGGAACTGCACGGAAGAAAGAATCTATAAAGTGACAATTAAAGGAAACGGAAAGAGAAAAAAGGAAATAGACAGGGTTTTCAAAAAAGAATATATATACTGACGACAAATTGTCTCGTCCTGAAATAGATTGTCTAAAAAACAACCAAAAATGAACATCAAACAACAATTTTGGCGAAACTGCTAATAAAATAAAGAGATTTAGTATAATAAAAGACTCAGCCCCGGTATAACACGAACCATTTTATCCGGCCCAATAATTTTTACATCATCAAAAACAACCCTTGATCCTGGCGAACAACGATCCATAAGTGCTTTCACAGATTTTAAACTATTGCCTGTGATAACTCCCTTTTCTACATTTCTGAAGTTTTGTCCTGAAAAATAAACTGTGGCGCTCACCACTTTAAACTGAACATCAAATTCAAAGTCGGGTAACTCCACCCGGCAGTATTCCTGGCTTTTGAAGACAACAGACAGCATATTTGCGGGTACCTGTTTGTCCTGGAAATTCAGGGTAAGTGATTCTTTGTTGATAACCGGAAGATTGCTGTAAGATGTAACCTTACTATCAACAGTGTTAATATGTTCATTTACCGGTATCATACAGATAACGGGCAGAAAGCAAAGGAGCAGCGTTTTCATTGATTAAAATTTAATAGTGAAAGAGCAGCCCTAAAGTAATACTCAGTAAGTGAATGAAATGTTATACTAAGTATTTCGTTGTCATTAATTATTATAGAAATAAAAAAGAATTACTCAGGCCCTTTCAATCTTACAAATAAAACAACCAGCCTCTGCATTCCTGGCGTGCAGGAAATCAATGTAAGCATGCTCATCAAATATTTTTTCAATCAAGCTGTCCACATCTTCATCTCCAACCAGTTTGGCAAAAACCATTTTCTGGCTTTTACTATAGCCGATCAGGGTGAGTGGAATGTTTTCTTTATCTGCCTTTATCTCCGGAGGAAAACGATACACATCGCTATAGGCTTCCACTTCCTCCTTATTGATAAATACCGGCCCCGGCTGGTTAAAGGCATTGTCAATTGTAAAAGGGCTATGCGATAAGACAAGCCGGGTATCTACACCCAGTGTAAAAGGTTTTAAAGAAACCCGGCAGGGCCCACGGCCATGGGCTATCTGCTCAATCACTTCGTGGCCAAAATCATCTTTTTTTGTTTCACGGATCTTTTGAGCGTATTGCTCACTCAGAGGTACAATTTTAAATTTTTGCATGTTATACTTTTTAGAATACAAAACTGCAACAGAAAAAAAATTGTAACAACCCGAATCTTGCTGAATTAATTTTCGGAAGAAACCTGCCTGTCCGGCAGGCAGGTCTTTGCGGCTTCCCAGCCAAGCATGGCGGTCTTGCGATTGGTTCCCCAATGGTAATCGCCAATGATGCCTGATGATTTGATAACCCGGTGACATGGGATAAGAAAAGCTACCGGATTATTGCCAATAGCTGTACCCACTGCTCTTGATGCACTGGGGCTTTTAATATCTTCAGCAATGGAGGCGTATGTGGCAATATTAGCAAATGGAATTCTTAACAGCGATTGCCAGACTTTCAGTTGAAAGGCCGTTCCCTTTAAATGAAGTTTTACTTTTTGCAGGTCGTTCCAGTCGCCGGTAAAAAAACGTAAAGCATCCTGTTGTATCCTGTCGGTCTTTTGCGAAAGGTTAGCCTTGGGAAAAAAATGCTGCAGGTTTTCAATACCATTCTTTTCTTCCTTGACAAAAGCAATATGGCAAATACCTTTTGTGGTGGATGCGATGATGGCATCGCCAAAAGCGGTTTCGGCAAAACTGTAATTGATCTGCAATGCTTCGCCGCCATTTTTAAATTCACCGGGCGTCATGCCTTCAATATTGATAAAAAGATCGTGAAGCCTTCCGGTACCAGAGAGACCGGTTTCAAAACTTACATCGGCGAGCGGCAGGTTTTGTTTCAGTAAACCTTTGGCATATTCAATACTGATGAACTGCAGAAATTTTTTAGGGCTTACTCCGGCCCAGTCTTTAAACAGGCGCTGAAAATGAAAAGGGCTTACATGAATATGCCTGGCAACGGCATCCAGGCCGGGTTGCTCTTTAAAGTTTTGTTTTAAAAAGATGATCGCTTTTTCTATTCTTTCGTAGTCTGTCATGATAAGCAAAAGTACAACGGGAAGTGGCTGATTAAAACCCGAATCTTGCGGATATCTTGTGAATGGGCTGGCTGCTGCAAAAACTGTTGTTCCTATGGAACTTTTATAACATTGCTGTCACCATTGAATCTACCAATATATGGCCCCTCCGGGGCTTGTCTACATATGAAGCTGTCAATATTTAAAAAACCGAACTTGGAATTTTGCCATGCGATAGTTGGTTGTGGAAAGACTATTGCCCTGTTCAGGCCCATCGGGCCGGCATATTGGTAGAAAAGTATAATTAGATTGCAACCTGAGCTCCGTAGGAGCGGCAGTTTAATAAACCCTCAGCGAATTGAAATTTTAAAAGAATATTCTTTCAATTGTCCAGTATCCCGCCATCAACACAATCATTACCGATAATGGAATAACAATGTACTTTCTGTAATACGGTTTGTTGCCAAACCATTTACCAAATAAAAAGAATGCGCCTAATATAACAGCCAGTTGTCCCAGCTCCACACCAACATTAAACATGATTAGTGAAGTGAGATAGGAATTCTGTGGCAAACCCAAAGAACCAAGTGCGTTGGCAAAGCCCATTCCATGTACCAGTCCGAATAAAAACACAATACCGATACGTGATTTTTTAAGTGATGGCGAAATGATATTTTCCAACGCTACATACATGATGGATAAGGCGATGATGGGCTCCACAATGGCAGGAGAGGGGGTTATTACTTTAAACATGGCCAAGCCCAGTGTAATGGAATGAGCCACAGTAAAAGCCGTTGCCTGCCAAAGCACCGGCTTTAACTTCGGACTCAGTAAAAACAAACTCAGCACAAACAGGATATGATCGAAGCCCAGGGGCAGAATATGTGTGAAGCCCAGCTGCAGGTAAAGAACGGCAGCATCAGTCTTACTCATTTTCTCCAGTTCGCCTACCACATCATGTGCAAATAATGACTGGCTTAATAAAAAGAATAAGATGGCAAAACCCAGGAACTTATAATACGGTGAATTATTTACCGGTTTCATGATATTTTTAATTGGTTAAAGTAAAGAGACTTACGAAATAATGGACAACAGGGTTTGTCTTACAGGGAGATAATGCATTTGAATTTTACCACAGAAGGTGCATCTTTAAACAGCTCAGCGATGCTATCATCATAAGTGTTCAACAATCCGGCATTGATACTGTTTATGCTAATCTCAAGCATATCATTCAATGAAAGTTCTGCTGTAAATAAAGTGGTTTTTCTTTTAGCAGTTTCTTTCAGTTTAATTACCGGAAGATTAGAAAGAAAAGTACTGGAATGATCAGTTGAAGAAAACAGTACGTTTATTCTTTTAACAGGTATTTGTTCTTTGCTCCTTTTATTTACTGCAGGCTGAAAAAAAAGATACTTTGCCGGTATTATGAATTTGGACTGTACACTGTTTTGTGCATATCCCGCCAAAATAAATACAACCATAAATACTATTGTTTGAATCAGTTTTTTCATTATTAAAAGATCAGTTTATCTTGATTTTTTGAGTTGGTTATTTGATGTGTTATCAGCTATGTTTATTTACGGAACTGTTTATAAAACAGATTTCTTTTCAGAAAAAAAATATAAAAAAAGCGTAGAAATAATTTCTACGCTTTTATTTATTTGTTCTCTTTGAGGAATGTGTACAGATTAAAAAGGGGCCGCTAAATATGGAAATGAAGCAAGGAATGGTTTATCATTAGCAGCAACGTTATCACTGGTTAAACCAGGATTGCTGCCGCCGGTAGCTCCGCCAAAGATCAGGATCAGTTCCACATCAATCACATCATCAGCCAGTGCCCTGCCGGTTAAAACATTCGTTCCGTCATAAAACGTAGTTGTACCGGTTGTTGCGGCTGTAAGCACGTCTGTAGCCAGTACGCCACTGAATGTAGCATTATCAAGACCTAAGATGTTTGAAGTATAACCAAACGCTGTGAGCTTTGCTGAGATTTCAGAAGTAAACATGGCGCCCATTGCAGATGGCACAGTTGTGTTGAATTTGTCTTTATTGGCTGCACCAATAAATACTGTATTTACTGCGGGCCTTCCCATTTGGTCCTGCTGCTCGTAATAAGTTATTGGTGCAGGTGTATCATCTTTTTTACATGATGTGGCAAGTAAGCTGCTGCTTAATATTATTGCCAGTAATTTTATTGTTGTTTTCATTATTTTTATTTTTAAATGTTGAACTTATTATTTTATTATATTTTCTTTTTGGTTTCTACCCATACATTAACTTTATTTGAAAATGTTCCGGAAGACTGTGCGCCTAACAATGATTTAGGAACTTCCACCACAACACTCAGTACATTCGTACCTGCAAAAGCATCTGTACCAACTGTCTTGAAACCTGTCGCGGTGCCTGCGATAACTTTTTTGTACTGATCCAGGTCAAAAAAGAATGGATCATCTCTCGGGCCTGCAAATACTTTAATACCTGTTGAACCTGTTCCAACTACTGCAGTTGAACCATAGGCAGTTACTGTTGCAGAAGCTGATGCGCTGCCTTCCAGTTTACTGCGGGTACCTTTTTCAGATGGAGCGATGGGGCCATATACCTGCATGCTTTTGGATGCAGCATCGTATTTACACTGTATTACCAGGTCTTCAATAGCATCGCCTGTATTGTCGATATTAAATTCAATGAGTGTATTCTCATCAAATTTTGCAGCACCTGTTGTACCGGGCGTTAACAATCCCTGCGTATTTGCAACAAATACCATATTACTGGTGGTTTGTCCCTGGAATACATAGAGATCAGTAATATCAGACTTTTGCCCTGTTACTGCAGGAGCATCAATGTGATCGGCAGCGTAAATTATTCCGCCGGCGATAAGTGCTGTTACAGCAAAAACTGTCAGCAATAATTTGTTCTTTTTCATTTTAATTGTTTTTTAGATTAATTATTTTCAATTTTTTGTCGCCAGATTGACAACAGCTATAGTTACGGGATATGGTAAACTTTGGATTTATTATTTAAAAAATAATTGCCTGGCAGATAGCTCAAGGTTTTTTTACGAAGTATAATATCTATACTTTTGAGTACAGCAATTAAACAATTATTAAAATGGCATATTGGTTAGTTAAGTCAGAACCCTCAGCCTATAGCTGGGATGAATTGGTAAAGGAAAAAGAAACCTGCTGGAGCGGCGTACGTAATTATGCGGCAAGAATTAATTTGAGGGCCATGAAAAAAGGAGATGCCGTATTATTTTACCACAGCAACGAAGGAATGGAAATTGTGGGCATTGCAAAAGTGAGTAAAGAAGCCTACCAGGATCCCACTACAGATGATGACCGCTGGGTGTCGGTTGATATTAAAGCCGTAAAAAAAATTAAAACACCAGTGCCGCTGTCTGTTTTAAAAGCCGATAAGCGTTTTGCCGACCTCGACCTGGTAAGGCTTGGGCGATTGAGCGTGGGTACGGTGAAACCAAAAGAGTGGGAGATGATTATGAAGCTGGCTGGAGAAAACTAAGAAATATCGAACAAGGAACAAGGAATACTGAACCTGCCTACCGGCAGGCAGGTGTTGAAGTATTCTACTTCGATGTTCGAAATTCCTTGTTCAGCATTCAATTTGTTTTGATGCAACCTGAAAATTACTCTGCCCAATTGCCTGGTCAGTTCTGTTTTATTTAACATTTTACAGCGGTTACTATTTTTATGCAATTTGTATCAATGAGTATCTTATAACGTTAAACTCATTGTTATGAAAACAAAACTAATTATTGCAACAGTTATCTTTTTGACTGCCTTTATTTCCTGCAACAAAAAAAATGGTGAAACTGATTTTAAGGTTTCAGATGTGACGATGTTAGAGTCAACTGCACCCGATTCGGAAAAATCAAAAAACTATGAAAAACAGCAGGTACCGGTTGGTAAACTTTCTCCGTTCGCAGCTGATTCAATGGCTCTTCCATCGCAAACAGTTTCAACAGCAAACCCCGACTGGGACAGCAAGATCATCAAGACAGCTTCAATGAAGCTGGAAATAAAAGATTTTAAAAAGTACAATGATTTTGTACATAGCTCTGTAAAATCCCATGGTGCTTATGTTGCTCAGGAAGAACAGGTGCTTACAGATGAAAAGACAGAAACTGCGATTACGATAAAAGTCCCGGTGGCACAGTTTGAAAACATGATGAACAGTTTACCCGGAGACGATGGAAAAGTAATGGAAAAGAGAATCAGCACCGATGATGTTACTGGTGAGGTGTTTGATACCAGGTCAAGACTGGAAGCAAAAAAACAGATACGTTCAAAATACCTGGAGTTTTTAAAGCAAACAAAAAATATGGAAGAAGTGATAAATGTGCAAAATGAAATTAACGGTATCCAGGAGCAGATTGAATCAGCAGCAGGCCGGGTTACATTCCTGTCGCACCAGGCTGCTTACAGTACCATTAATCTTATATTCTATCAACCGACGGAAGGGTTTCAGCCAACTGACAAAGAACCATCTTTCTTAACCAGGTTAACGGCTGCATTTAAAAACGGAATGGGTTGGGTTGGCGACCTGCTGGTAGGATTAATTGCTGTGTGGCCATTGATATTAATATTGATTGGCGGATACATGACCTGGAAAATCATCAGGCCTAAAAAAGTAATTACACAGCAGGCATAGCATACGGGATAAGCTACCTGAATATAACCGTACCCAGTTGCCTGGTTAACTCAATTTCTAATTGTTTCAAATGCTGATGGGTTTGTACCAGCATCATCTGGTCTTCGGGTGATGTGGACTTTTCAAGGTCCTGCTGGTTTATATCCATCAGCCTCTTTATTTTACGCAGCTTTAAGTAATTGAGTGTTGAAAAAACTTCATCAGCATACAACTCTTCACGGGTGGCTATATGGCCTTCAAAATGTTCTTTCCATTTGGGGCTTATCTCGTAATTAAAATCCATGATGCTTACCACCAGTGCACTCATCTGCAGGTCTTCGTGGTACAGAAAATTTTTGGCAGTGGGTTCAAGCCCGGCATCATACCAGGCCTTATAAGTTTGCAATACCCTGATCAGTTCCTTATTATCAATCAGTTCTTCCAGTTGATTGTCTTCAATCTCTTTAAAAATATGTTCAGCAACTTTTTTTTCTTCACTTGCCCCTCCGGCTGGCGGGTTCCAGTCCTTCAATCCAAATTCAAGCAGGCTTCTTATCATGGCCTGCTCATGAAACTCATCCCGGTTAAACAAGGCAGTAACATCATTATCCAGTGCATTACTTTGTTTGGCGCTCATGGTTTCTTCAGCAAAACGCTGGTCACGGCTGGCACGGTTCTCTTCCTTACCTATTTTTTCCCTGATGAATTTATTCACCAGCGTATGCAATCCGGCTTCTTCTATCTTTAAAATTTCTGAACACTGCTTTATATAATCCTGCTGTTTGGTAAAATCTTCGGCCTTATTAATTTTAGAAATGGTTTCGGCTATCTGGTTAACAACGATCGACTTTTTTGCACTGTCGTTACCGGCATCTTTTAATGCAATACCCAGCTGAAATAAAATAACATCTTTTTTACTGGCATTTATAAAATCAATAAATGCAGCCGTGCCCACTTTGTTTACATAACTGTCGGGGTCCTCATTATCTGGTATTAAAACCAGTTTTACATTCAGGCTTTCTTCCAATGCCAGGTCAAGGCCACGCAGAGCAGCTTTTATACCGGCACTGTCACCGTCATAAATTATGGTAAGATTGTTGGTGTATTTTTTTATCAGCCTTAACTGATCGGGGGTAAGCGATGTTCCGCCGCTTGCAACTACGTTCTCAATACCCGATTGGTGCAGGCTCACTACATCGGTATAACCTTCCACCAGTAAACATTCGTCGGCCTTATCAATGGCCTGCCTCGCAAAATAAGAGCCATACAACAATTTACTCTTTACATAAATTTCATTTTCGGGACTATTGATATACTTTGGCGCCTTATCATTCTTCTTGATGATCCTTGCCCCAAAACCCAATACTTTTCCGCTTTGGTTATGTATGGGAAAAATTATCCTGCCCCGGTAATTATCGTAAGCATTGCCATCACGTACATTAACCAGCCCGGTCTTTTGCAGGTACTCCAGGTTATACTGAGCAGCCAAAGCAGCTTTTGTAAATCCATCCCTGGCTTCAGGATTATACCCCAGTTGAAACTTGTTGATGATCTCTTCCCTGAACCCCCGCTCTTTCAGATAACTGAGGGCAATATCCTGTCCTTCTTCCGATTTTAATAAAGCATCGGTAAAATATTGTTGCGCAAAATTGTTGATGATATATAAACTGTCGGCAACCTGTTGTTGTTGTTTATATTCAGGACTCGTTGCTGTTTCTTCAATCTCTACATTATATTTAGCTGCCAGCCAGCGCAGGGCTTCCACATAACTGTATTTTTCGGCCTCCATTAAAAAACCAATGCTGTTGCCGCTGCGGCCGCAACCAAAACACTTATAGATCTCTTTGGCAGGCGAAACTGTAAAAGAGGGCGTTTTTTCGTTGTGAAAAGGGCATAACCCAAGGTAATTGGTACCACGCTTTTTCAGTTTAACGAAGGAGCCAACTATTTCCACAATATCAATGCGGCTGAGAATCTGCTGTATACTGTCCTGGGAGATCAAAATTTAAATAATAAGGCTGTAATTTACACTGTTTGCAATACTTTTATTAAGTTAATCTATTGTAAATAAAACAGATTAAAAGTTTATGGCATGATTTGTGAAAAATTATGATCAAAATCAACCGGTAAATTAATACCTTTAACACTCAAAAAAAATTAAGCATGAAGAAATATTTAATAATGCTGGTAATGATATCAGCAGCTGTACATGGTAAAAGCCAGGAGATTGGCGATATTAAAAAACTGGTTCTTTTATCGCAATATGATAAGGCCAGGGTTGCAATTGATAAATTTTTAGGTGCCGAAAAAAATGCTGCTAAACCAGAAGGCTGGTATTACAAGGCCGTTACATATAACGCATTGTCACGTACTGCCACCAATACACTTGATGTAAATAAAAAACTGAACGAAGAATCCTACGAGGCCCTGCAAAAATATAAGCAGCTGGATCCTGCAGCAGAGCTGACAGTAAAAGAGGAAAATTCCACCTATTATAATATTTACAGCAGTTTTTATGATTTAGGGGTAAAGAATTATTCAGCTGATAATAAAGATGAGGCTTATGGAATGTTCCTGAAAACCCTCGATGTACATGATTATGTATATACCAATAATTTAAATGGCCCCAATGGTCTTAAATTTTCTGCACACGATACAGATATTGTGTGGAACCTGGTAATACTTGCTAATGAGCTGAAGAAAAAGGACGAGCTGTTGAATTATTATAAAAAGATTGCCGATGCCGGCCTTCCTGATGAAAAATATGCTGAGGCCTATGATGTACTGGTTAAGCATTACATGAAAGAAGATAACAAGGAATTATTTAACAAATACCTGCAAAAAGCCAAGGTTCATTATTCAACGGATCCTTACTGGGAAGCTGTTGAGATAGAATATGCCATCAAAGGCCTGGAAAATGAAGAGCTGTTTAAAAAATATGATGAACTGCTGCTCACCCATCCCAAAAACTACATGGTGCTGTTTAACTATGGTTATGAACTGGATAAATATATCTATTCTGCCGAAGCAAAAGGTAAAGACCTTGCAGCATACAAGAAAAAAATACCCGAAGTTTTTAAAAGGGCCATTGCTGTTAATTCAACCATTGATGCCAATATGCTGCTGACAAATTTCTATTATAATGCTTCTTTCGACGTGCTGGATGAGGCTTCAAAAATAAAAGGCACTAAGCCGGAAGACGTTAAGAAGAAAAATGAGCTGAATGCTTTAAATAAGGAAATGCTGAACAATTGTATTCCCAGCGGAGAGGAAGGAGTGAGGTTATTTTCTGAATTAAAGGAGTTTAAATCTTCCGACAAAGTCAATTACAAACAATTGCTGGATATCTTAAGTACTGTTTACCGGAAGAATGGTAATAATGCCAAAGCCGATGAATATGATGCTAAAAGAAAAGAAATAAAATAGAGAACAATATCATTATAAAAAAACTCCGGATAGAATTCCGGAGTTTTTTTTATGTGTTTTTTCTTAGCCGCCAATTCTTACCTGTACCCGGCCCGGCCCTCCATCATTCTGCATATCTTTCATGGCCTTAATTTCTATATCTTTTGATATCTCAAATTCCTTATCTGCAATTTCTTTATCAATTACCAGTTTGGTAACTTCCACAGTCATTGTCCTTCCGCGGTTCATATTTCTTTCATACTGCATCGGAAACCCATTCAGGCTTTCCATACCCGTGGCACCTGCTGCCTGGGTTGTAAAACCGCCAAAACCACCAAGGCTTCCCCCGGTGCTGCTGAGGTTTTGCAATTTTATATCAGGGCAATACCAGACAGTTGTAGTATCAGACCTGCCATTAGAACGGGTACCGATAACCAGTGCTTTTTTACATATATAACCCGCTATTTTTTTACTGTCATCCTTGTATTCTATGGTAAATACCGGTGGCGTATTGCTGTTACCAAAAGATGCATTCTGGTTACGGCTTCTCATTAAACTGTCCATACGCTTATTCATTTCTTCCTGGTCGGCGTCGGTAGCATAAAAACCTGTTTTTTTACCCATCATTTCCATGATTGTGGTGGTGATCTTTTTATTATTATCTCTTATCACCGTAGTCCTGCCCATTTCTGTTTCAGAAAAAGTTTTAACCAGGTCGTTCTTTAACCAGGTGGTGGTCTTTGTTTCACCATCGCCGCCAAAACGCACCACCCTTATCTGCTCGCCGTTGTCTGTTGTAAAATTACCTGCGGGTGTATCATCCCCTTCAGGTGCCGTAATGGTTGTTTTAGTTGTAACAGTAGCCTGCGAAATAATTTTAGGCTGGGCATAAACTGCAGCTGATACTGTTATGCAGAAAAAGGTAAATATTTTTTTCATATTATTTTTGTTAGGGCTCAAAAATACGAATCAGTTCGTAATAACGAAATCTATCTTTTGCTTTAAGAAGATTTTAACAAGCTTCCCGAATTGCAGCATTATATAATTAAAGCAACCATCCTGCAGCATACAACGTTTATTAAACTGGTCTGATAATAGTTTATTCTTCAACTAAATTTTTTTTATGAAATATTATACCAAGCTCCTGGTGATCGTCTTTATTTTTTCAGGCCTGCTATCCTGTAGTAAAAGCAACAGCCCTGCAGCAGTTGATCCAAACGTTACCTATTTGGCAACATTAAGCGGGGCCAGCGAAGTGCCTGCCAATGCATCAACTGCTACCGGAACAGCAACACTTACTTTTAACAGCACAACAAAAATTTTCAGCATTACCGTAACTTATACAGGTGTAACTGCTACAAATGGGCATATTCACAAAGGCGCAGCTGGAGTAAGTGGAGGCGTAATTTTTCCGTTTCCCAGTTTTACATCACCAATAAGCTATACAAGTGTAGCCCTGGACGCCACTCAGGAAGCCGATCTTGGGGCTAATCTATATTATGTCAATATACACAGTGCTGCTTTTCCCGGTGGTGAGATCAGGGGGCAGCTGATAAAACAATAATTGACTTTTTATCTGAGCACGGTAACGGGAAATTCCCTGATTTGAATTCTCCCGTTACTTTTTTATAGGGCAGCAAACTGTGAATAACTAAGTGAATTCGCTGTAAAAATTCACAATTTTCTATAGCTCCATTACTTTATATTTGCCGTCTGACTAAAATAATGATAAAACCGTGCGTTTAAAGAGTTTAGAAATCAAAGGATTTAAGAGTTTTGCCGATAAAACCGTACTCAATTTTGATGAAGGCATTACCGGGGTAATTGGCCCCAATGGCTGTGGTAAGAGTAATATTGTGGATAGTATCCGATGGGTTATAGGAGAACATAAGATCAGCAACCTGCGTAGTGAAAACCTGGAAAGCCTCGTGTTCAATGGCAGCAAAAGCCGTAGTGCCAGCGGGCTTGCCGAAGTTAGCCTTACGTTTGAAAATACCAAAAACCTGCTGCCAACCGAGTTCAGCACCGTCACCATCACCCGTAAATATTATAAGAGCGGCGAGAGTGAATACCGCCTGAATGATGTAGCCTGCCGCCTGAAGGACATCCACAACCTGTTTATGGATACCGGTGTGAGCAACGACAGTTATGCCATTATTGAACTGGGCATGGTGGATGATATCATCAAGGATAAAGAATTCAGCCGCCGTAAGATGCTGGAACAGGCTGCAGGAATTTCCATTTACAAAACCCGTAAGAAAGAAGCTAAACTAAAACTGGATGCTGCCGAACAGGATCTTGCCCGTATTGAAGATTTACTTTTTGAGATCAATAACCAGCTTAAAAGTTTAGAGAGCCAGGCAAAAAAAGCCGAGAAATATTTCGAAATAAAAAAGGAGTACAAGGAAGTTAGTATAGAGCTTGCCAAAGCAGCGCTGGAAGGTTTTAATATTACCTACCACGACCTGAATGAGAAACAAAAAGCCGAAGTTGATAAACGTATTGAACTGGAAACGGCCATTGCAAAAGAAGAAGCTTTATTAGAACAGGAAAAGTTAGAACTGATACAAAAAGAAAAAGCATTGCAGACCATGCAGCATGCTTTTAATGAAATGCTGGATGCTGTGCGGAGTAAGGAAAGTGAAAAGAGTTTGAGTGGACAGCGTTTACAATATTTAAAGGAAAGGGAAAGCGGCTTAAAAGAATTTTTACAGAAAGCCGAAGGACAATTAAAAGGGCTGGATGAAAGCATTCAGTTTACCGGCAACCAGATAGGCGAGGATGAAATTCAGCTTTCGCAGTTTGAAAGCAAACTGGCTGATCTGAAAAATGCCGTGGAAGAAAAGCGCAAGGTATTTGATGACAAACGCAGCTATATTGATGAACTGCGTAAACAAAACCAGGCAATTCAACGTGACCAGTTTGAAGCAGAGAAAAAGGTTGCCGTCGCCGATACTTCCATTCAAAATTTACAAAGAACTGTAACCCAGATACAGGAAGAGAAAACACAACGCCAGGATCAACTGCAGCAGTTAGAACCGGAGAAAAAGCAAAAGGAAGAAGAACTGGAGCAAAAGAAAAACGACCTGCAGCAATTGCAGGATCACCACGAGTTTACCAAAGAACAGATTCTGCAAACGCAGAACAAGATGGAAGGCCTGCGCAATGAACTCGCTGCTGAAAGCCGCACCCTGGACAGCAAGAAAAATGAACATGACCTTTTAAAGAGTCTCATTGACTCGATGGAAGGTTACCCCGAGAGCGTAAAGTTCCTGCACAACAATCCACACTGGAATCACACAGCTCCGCTGCTGAGTGATATTATTTATGTGAAAGAGGAATACCGTGCAGCTGTGGAAAATGTGCTGGAACCCTACCTGAATTATTATGTGGTAAATAACCTGGAAGAAGGCTTGCAGGCAATCCATTTACTGGATGATAATAAAAAAGGTAAGGCCAATTTCTTTTTGCAGGATAAGTTTACCGGTTTTGAAAGCCATCAGCAGCCTGCCGGAACCATTGCCGCATTAAGCGTGGTGGAGATTGACAGTAAATATGCCAACCTTGCCAGGCATTTACTGGGGAATGTTTTTATTGCCGAGAATGAAGATGCCTTACGCAACAGCAATGGCGCAGTGGTATTGGAAAAAACCGGTAAATATGTTAAGGGTAAATATTCACTTACAGGCGGAAGTGTTGGTTTATTTGAAGGCAAGAAGATAGGCCGTGCAAAGAATCTTGAAAAATTAACTGAAGAGATACTTGCACAGGAATCGGTTGTAAATATATTAAGGACAAATATTCAAAACCATCACAACGAAGTGATCGCTTATAATGAGCAGCTGAAAGAAAATGCCATTAAGCAGATACAGAAGGAAATCAATAACCTGACCAATCATGTTTTTTCCGTGCAGAATAAAATTGAAAACCTAAATCATTTAGAAGAGACAAGTGCTGCAAGAATAACTGAACTGCAAAAGCAACTGGAGACCAATCATGCAGAAATTGCCAGTACCCGGGAAACGCTGGAACAGTTTAATACCCAACTGAAAGAACTCACAGAAAAAACGCAGCTGGTTGAACAGGATTATGCAGCGGCAGAAGCCGGATATAATATCGCTACTGCAACATTTAACGACAGTAACCTGCAGTTTACCAAACAGCAGAGCAAGGTTGTTTCCTTAAAACAGGAATTTGAATTTAAAAGCAACCAGCTGAACGACCTGAAAGTTCAGATTGAAAGCAGCAATACACAACTGAACGAAGCAGCGATCAGTATCACGCAAACCGCTGAAGAATTATCAGGGCTTGAAACACTGCTGATAACGATGCTGCATAACAAAGAGACGGAAGAAAAAGCGCTGAATGAAGCAGACCAGCTTTATTATAACCTTCGAAATGCCTTATCAGAAAAGGAAACTGAACTGAAAAGCAAACACAGGTCGAAAGAAGGAATTGACAGTTTACTTACAGAAATAAAAGACAAACTCACCGACCTGAAACTGCAGCTGGCAGGCATGAAGGAAAGGCTGAATGTAGAGTTTAAGGTTGACCTGGATATCATCATTGATGAGCCAAGAACAACGGATACGCCGCTTGAAGAATTGCGTGAGAAGAATGAAAGGCAGCGCAAGCGCCTTGAAAATATCGGTGAGATCAATCCAACTGCGATTGAAGCTTATACTGAAATGAAAAAGCGTTATGACTTTATCCTGGAACAAAAGAATGACCTGGTAACGGCAAGGGAGAGCCTGATGCTGACAATACAGGAAGTGGAAGCAACCGCCAACCAGCAGTTCCTGGAAACATTTAATAAAGTGAGGGAAAATTTCCAGAAAGTTTTCCAGGCACTGTTTACAGAAGATGATACTGCAGACATGATCATGGTTGATCCGGAGAACCTTGCTGACACCGCTATTGATATCATTGCAAAACCAAAGGGTAAGCGCCCATCATCAATCGGCCAGTTAAGTGGTGGAGAAAAAACATTAACAGCAACCGCATTACTTTTTGCGATCTATCTTATAAAACCTGCACCATTCTGTATCCTGGATGAGGTGGATGCACCACTGGATGATGCCAACGTAGGTAAGTTTACCCAGATGATAAAGCAGTTCAGTGCAAACAGCCAGTTCATCATTGTTACGCATAATAAAATGACGATGAGTGCGGTGGATGTGATCTATGGAGTTACCATGCAGGAAGCCGGTGTGAGTAAGCTGGTGCCGGTGGATTTCAGAAGCCTTAATTAATTATAAGATAATAATCTTAAAATATTAAATGGCTGATTAATTAATCAGCCATTTTTGTTTTTGGATATTTTGGCTTGCCGTTTGAACTATAGCAATATCAAAATATTAATTATAGCTTTAACACTCAAAACAATTAATATGGAAACACAATCAATTATCATCATTCTTATTTTAGGCGCCTTAGCCGGCTGGCTTGGCGGATTAATATTCCAGGGCGGCGGACTTGGACTGATCGGCAATATTGTTGTAGGAATTTTTGGAGGATTTATTGGTTACTGGCTGTTACCTAAATTAGGCGTACACATCAATACCGGAAAAGGCTGGCTCAATTATGTTTTAACTGCAGCGATAGGAGCAGTTGTATTGCTGGCGCTGATCAATATCATATTAGGCCGCAATAAATCCTGAAAGCATAAATATTATCTGCATTAAAAATCTGATCTTTCAACCAAAGATTTCATGCGCCGTTTAATAATTCATATTTCCTAAAGCACCAGTTTCCCGACCCTTCCGCCACCTCCCGAAAAATAAACCGCTTTTCCCTTCTTCGCTTTACGCACTGCATGAAAACTTTCCTTGCTTATCCAGTTCCAGTTTTGACCCTCATCAGTTGAATAATCAACACCATTCAATCCGCAACTGATCCAGTTTTTCCTGCCAAGATATTCAACACAACTGCGGTAACCATGCGGCCCCGCAACAGGTTCAGTAAAAGTGTTGCCGCCATCCAGCGTAATTACACAGTTCTTTACCGTATCATCTTTGGCGGTAAAATCACCACCAACAACAATCATGGTATTTTTATTTTTTACTGCAATAGAATTTGAGCCGGTGCTTTGCGTACCCTGCAGAATGGGCAGGTCAATTTTTTTATCCCGGATAAATAATCTTGCACGCAAACCGCCGCTTACAAAAACAGCTTCCTTTTTATTTAACTTTCTTATATTGGTTCCACTGCTGGCAAAAAATGCTTCGCCTTTATCGGCTGTTGGATTATTTTCTGCCGGAATCCCACGCCAGGTTTCCCCGCCGTCAAACGTACGGGCAATAAATATTTTATCGCCCAGCGGATCACCGATAACGATGCCGCTTTGTTCATTCCAGAATTCCATAGCATCCATAAACATGCTGGTATCTCTATTTTCATACACCACTCTCCAGTTTTCGCCGCCATCAGTAGTTTTTAAAATATAGGCCGGTGCTGCAATGCCCATAATGATAGCTGTGTTCTTATCAAATGCTTCAATATCCCTGAAATCAGCTTTTTCAAAACCTTTTACAGTAACCCATTTCCAGGTCTCTCCGCCATCAACCGAGCGGCCAACAGAACCTGCGCTGCCGCTAACCCAAACCACATCGTCGCTTACCACACTGAGCCCACGCAGCGAAGCCTTGCTGCCTGAGTTTAATAATTTAACGGTTTGTGCTTCAGCAAAAAAACAAGCAGCACAAAGAACCATCGTTGTAAATAATTTCATCTTGATTATTTTAAAGTATATCATGATTATTCCCGGTAATGGTATCAAGCCCCAGCGAATGATTCCTCGAAATTTCCTGTTTTCTTCTGATCAGTTTTAAAGATAACCTTACTGCTACTATAAACGAAATCACCGAACCGCCAAAATGCAGCCAGGTACTTCCAACAAACAAAAAGAAATCGAATGCACCATGAAAAACAACCGGCCAGAAAATTGCCAGCATCATATATTTTTTCCGGTTAACCGGGTCAAATTTTGCCAGCCCCATATGATAACCCATCAGTACGGCAAAAGTTCCATGCGCCGGTACCGACAAAAACATGCGGAGAATACCCGTACCAAAACCATGCTGCATCACATAACCGATATTTTCCAATGTGGCAAAACCCATACCCACCATAACCGCATAAACGATCCCATCAAAGGGATCATCAAAAGCTTTTCGCCTGTAAGGTACAAAGCGTATGGCTAAATATTTACTACCCTCTTCACTTAAGGCAATAACAATAAAAGTCAGAACGGCAATATAGATAACTCCTTCGCCCAGTATCTGCTCAACAGGTTTTGTAAAAGCAACCTGGATGACAACTGCAGGAATGGTGCTCAACAAGCCCATAAAAAAACTCAGTAACATTAAACCCAGTGGCTCTTTATTGTATTTGTCTTTTAAATAAATAAAAAGGCAGATAACAAAACCCGGTGCAATGGCAAGCGCTAATAATCCCATATATAAAAGCGGTTTTTGTCTTACTTTTGGCCAAGTTAAATTTTTTTAATGATTGCCCAAATTAATTGAACATTTAGATGAGTGCTAACCATTTCCCTTTAGATAAAGATCCTGCCGGTTTTCAACATATAAAAGACCTGCTGGCGCAGCATCAGCAGCTGACCATACCTCCCGGTGCACTTGAACGCATCAGCAAATGCAGAAAATATTTAGATGATAAGATCAGCAATTCCGATGCATTATTCTATGGTATCAATACCGGCTTTGGTTATTTGCAGAATGTGCAGATAGATAAAACTCAGTTACACGAACTGCAGGACAATCTTATCAAGTCACATGCCTGTGGAATGGGAGCGGAAGTACCGGCAGATATTGTAAGGCTGATGATCGCTTTTAAAATAAGATCGCTCAGTTATGGGCATTCGGGTGTGCAGACAGCAACTGTTGAAAGATTAAAGGACATGTACAACAACGATGTGCTTCCTGTAATTTATACACAGGGTTCACTGGGTGCATCGGGCGACCTGGCTCCGCTCAGTCATTTAAGCCTGCCGCTGCTGGGGTTGGGCGAAGTGTATCATGCAGGTTTAAAAATGCCTGCTGCAGATGCACTTAAAAAATTCGGGTGGAAACCCATTGAACTGAAAAGCAAGGAAGGGCTTGCATTGATTAACGGCACGCAGTTCATGACGGCTTATGGCCTGCATAATCTTATACAATGCGACCGGTTAATTAAATGGGCAAATATTATTGCTGCCATCAGCTTCGATGCATTTGATTGTACCGGCGAACCGCTGCATGAAAATATTCATGCTGTACGTGCACACAACGGGCAGGTAAGCACTGCAGCAACCATGCGTACATTATTAAGCGGCAGCGAAATCTTTAGCCAAAAAAAAGAGCAGGTGCAGGATCCGTATTCCTTCCGTTGCATACCACAGGTACATGGCGCTACCAAAGACAGTTTCGATTATATCCTCAGCGTTTTTATAAAAGAGATAAATTCAGTTACCGATAATCCAAATATTTTTCCGGATGATGACCTGATCGTCAGTGGTGGAAATTTTCACGGGCAGCCATTGGCCATTACTTTAGATTTCCTGGCAATCGCCATGAGTGAATTAGCCAGCATTTCGGAAAGAAGGACTTACCAGCTTATCGGCGGACAGCGTGGTTTACCGGCATTCCTGGTTTCTAATCCCGGATTAAATTCCGGCCTGATGATTCCACAATACACAGCAGCAGGCATTGTGAGTGAGAACAAACAATTGTGTACACCTTCATCAGTTGATACCATTCCCTCAAGCAATAACCAGGAAGATCATGTGAGCATGGGCGCCAATGCTGCCACCAAATGCAAAAGGGTGGTTGACAATGTAGAAAAAGTGTTAGCCATTGAATTATTATCTGCTGTACAGGCATTGGAATTCCGTAAACCATTAAGAACATCTGCTGTGCTTGAAGAAATTGTTACCGCTTTTAGAAAAGTAGTAAGTTTTAATGTAGCCGACAGGATTTTGCATGATGATATGATGAAGGCGGTGGAATTTATTAGAACTGAACCGCAAAGTCGCTAAGGTGCCAAGAAGCTTCTTGTTACTTTGTGTCTTTGCGGTAAAAAAATAAAAGAAAAAATTTTAGCATGATTCAAACAGAAAAAAAATACGACCCCATTAAATACAAAACTCCAACAGGCAACAAACTCTCCTGCAAAGGCTGGATACAGGAAGCGGCCTTAAGAATGCTGCTCAACAACCTTGACCCGGAAGTAGCCGAACGCCCCGATGACCTTATCGTGTATGGCGGCCGTGGCAAAGCAGCCAGGAATTTTGAAGCGCTTGATAATATCATCAAAGGATTAAAAATATTAGAGAACGATGAATCGCTGCTGATACAAAGCGGCAAACCGGTTGGCATTTTAAAAACACATAAAGATGCACCCCGTGTGCTCATCAGCAATTCGCAGTTAGTACCCAACTGGGCCAACTGGAAACATTTTGATGAGCTGGAAAAAAAAGGCCTGATGATGTACGGGCAGATGACCGCCGGATCATGGATATACATCGGCAGCCAGGGAATTGTGCAGGGCACTTACGAAACATACGCTGCTGTTGCCAATACACATTTCGCAAACAATTCGCAACAATCTTCCAATCAATCTTCGAATCGATCAGTTCCCCCTTCAGGGGGCGGAGGGGGTGGGACTCTCCGCTTTACTTTAAATGTTACCGCCGGCCTCGGTGGCATGGGAGGCGCCCAGCCATTGGCCATCAGCATGAATGGAGGTGTTGCACTGGTTGCCGAAGTGGAAGAATGGCGCATTGACAAACGCATAGAAACAAAATACCTCGACGAAAAATTTACTGATATTGATGAGGCCATTGATGCAGCGTTAAAATATAAAGCTGCAGGAAAAGCAGTCAGCATCGGCGTTTTATGCAATGCCGTTCATTTATTGCAAAGGCTGCTCGAAAGAAATATCATTCCAGATACATTGACCGACCAGACCAGTGCACATGACCCGCTGGTTGGTTATGTACCACATACATTAAATAATGAGCAGGCTAATATTCTTCGTGAAAAAAATCCGGAAGAATATATTGAACGCAGTTACGAAAGCATGTACCTGCATGTGCAGCTTATGCTTGAATTAAGAGATAAAGGCTCAATCACTTTTGATTATGGCAACAATATAAGAGCAAGAGCAATCGAACATCTTGAAAAAATAAATGCTGTTAAACCTTCAGGCTCCAAAGTTCCCCCTTTAGGGGGCGGAGGGGGTCTTTTCCCCGGCTTCGTCCCCGCCTATGTACGCCCCTTGTTTTGCGAAGGCAAGGGCCCGTTCCGCTGGGCGGCACTTAGCGGCGACCCGGAAGACATTGCCGTAACTGATAAATTAATGATGGAGTTATTTCCTCAAAATACCGGCATGATACGCTGGATGAAGATGGCGCAGCAAAAAATTGCATTCCAGGGATTGCCGGCACGCATTTGCTGGATAGGGCAGGGCGACCGGGAAAAAGCCGGCCTCGCTTTTAATGAACTGGTGCGTACCGGGAAGGTAAAAGCGCCGATCGTTATTGGACGTGATCACCTGGATACCGGATCAGTAGCCAGCCCCAACCGGGAGACCGAAGCCATGCTGGATGGCAGCGATGCCGTTGCCGACTGGCCCATATTAAATGCGCTGGTAAACACAGCCGGTGGTGCCAGTTGGGTAAGCCTGCATCATGGCGGCGGTGTGGGTATGGGTTACAGCATACATGCAGGTATGGTAATTGTTGCCGATGGAACCGATGATGCCGCTGCAAGACTGAGCCGTGTACTGCGTAACGACCCGGGCATGGGTGTAATACGACATGCAGATGCAGGCTATGATCTTGCAAAAGAAACAGCAAAGACACATGGCTTAGATATTGTTGAAAGATTGAAGATGTAGCTTCCCTCTCTTTCGGAGAGGGACGGGAGGGTGAGGCCTTGCCCAAGAAACCGCAAAGACACATAGCTTAGATATTGTTGAAAGATTGAAGATGTAGCTTCTCTCTCTTTTGGAGAGGGACGGGAGGGTGAGGCCTTGCAAACACACACAACTTAGATATCATTGATCATTTGAAATAAAAAATCATGGGCCTTAAGAAAACTTTACTGCTGTTGTTATTTTGCAGCCTGCTGCAATTCTGTTTTGCTCAAAACGGCAATGTTTACAGGAACTATTTTGATTATTACGAAAAGCCTGTTACTGAAGCTTCGGCTATTTATTATACAAAAGTGTTTAAAAAGAACCCGGCAGACCAGTACTGGACAAGAAACATGTATACAAAAGCAGATGAGGTACTTAAATCCTCCGGGTACAGCCTGGATTCCATGGGCCTGGTAAAGCAGGGTGCTTATATCATTTATTATAACAGTGGCATTAAATACCAGGAAGGACGTTATGAAAACGGGAAAAAAGAAGGAGCCTGGACAAGCTGGTACACAGCCGGAAACGTACTTGCAAAATATAATTACCGGCGGGGTAAAATAGCCGGCAATAACATGAGCTGGTACGAAAACGGAAATACGCAGGACTCATTTTTACTCGACAGCAAGGGCAATGGTAAGGGCTATGGCTTTTATACAAGCTGCGAAAAAAGATACGAAGGTGATTTTACAGCAGGCGATAAAACAGGTACCTGGTATTATTATTATAACGAGCCGGGCAGCCACAAATCAATGGAGATACAGTTTACCGCCGATTCGCTTTTAAGCAAAACATGTTATACAGTTGATGGTAATGTACAGGCAAGCTGTTATTATGAAAAAGAAGCCGAATTTAAAGCGGGCGATGCCGCCTGGCCCCGATACCTCGGCGAAGCCATGAGTGATTCAAAGTATACAAAATTTATGAAGCGTGGCGGTAAGTACAGCGTGATTGTAAAATTTGTGGTAACCAAGGAAGGTAAAATTGTGGATGTACAGGTTGAAAAACCCGGCATAAAAAAAATAGACGATATAGCTGAACGTATCATACGCAACAGCCCGGCCTGGGAGCCCGCCATACAATACAACCAGCAAGTAAATGCCTACAGGCGGCAGCCGATGAGCTTTGTGGTGGAGGAGTAGAATAATAATAAGGTAACTAAAAGCATTATTATTGTATTCAGTTTTGCTGTTTTATCTATAATTTTATAAAGCAAAAACATAGCTGCGCCTATTTATGAGTTAACCGCCGTATTAATGAAACGAACGCTACTGATATTATTCATCCTTCACTTCGCATATTTAGCTCAGGGGCAATTAAGTTCAAAACAGCATCAATACCCTTTAATTTCACAAACAGGAGATAGTATTACTTTAGGACAACTTATTAAAGGAAAAATTGCGTTTATTAATTTTTGGTTTATTCCATGCGGACCATGCTTTGCTGAAATGCCGATGTTACAAAAAATATATAACCGTTATAAATCAGATACAGATTTTGTATTCCTGTCTATTTCTAAATCATCCCCGGAATCAGTGAGGCAATTTTTTACAAAAACTGACAGTGATACTACCTTATACAGATATTTTAGAAATGAAGTACATCTTGATACTTTAACATATCCAGTTTTTTCTGTCGCAAAATGCCAGGACATTATTTTAGGTGTTGTTAAAAACCCCATGGGAGCTGGGTACTTGCTGAAACTTAAAGGCTCTCCTACTGACGTTGCTTTCAATCCTCCAATTTTTTTCAGTTTTAAAGCTTTTCCTACAAATATATTATATAGCAGGGAAGGAAAGATATTGTTTAAAAAAACAGGGTTTAATAAAGAGGCTGAAACTAATATAGAGAAAGAAATAATTAGTGTTATTGAAAAAGCTTTGAAATAAATACGTTTCCGTGTAACACTCCTTAAAGAGATATTAAATAGAATAAAATAATTATTAAATGAACCATTCTTTTACCATTATTGCTTTGTTTATTTTATTTTTTGGATGGATAATTGGTTGCGATAGTTCAAAGAAAATAGTGTCGCAAACAAAAGATAGGCTTCAAATTATTGAACTTAATAAAAAAATTAAATCTAAGCAAGTAGAAATTGACTCACTAACTTACTTAACAAAAGACTTACAAAACTATTCCAATAGCTATATAGACTCCAATATAATTAAGCAACAGACACTATACTTTCTTGTAAATAAGAATGAAGGTTTGGGCTTAAAGGATTTAGCTGCACTTCTCATATCTGTTCTTGCATTGCTACTTTCGTTTATTGTACTAAATAAGCAAAATTGGAATAAAAATCTAGATTTCATATCTGAAATAGATAAGCAATTTATTACAGATCCAACTCTCTGGGCTATTTATGACTTAGAAGCTAGCAATTATCCACTGAGTAAATCAAGTCTTACTGAGGAGACCGATGCAGAAAGAAAAGGAAAGCTCAGAGCATTTTGCTATTACAAACTTAACAATTTCGAATCAGTATTTTTATCAACTTATAAGTGGAGTAAAACACGTAAAGCTTGGGAGGCATATATGGTTCATCTTATTGTTGAATCAAGTTTATTTAAAGATGTCATAGAAGAAGCCTCAGATAACTATATTTATAATATAAACTATAGAAAACGACTAATAAAATTTATAGAGTTAGCAGAATCATTAAAGAAGTCTTATGATACCTATAAGGCTGCCCCAAATATAACTGCGAAAAAAAATTACCATAATGCCGCAAAAAAAATACTTAAAATAAAATAATTACTAAACAAAGCTTGTCACCAGCAAAAACTTTCATAAGCAAGTTCGGCTATGTGACATAAACAGCAAATCTGGCTCGACATTCAATTTTCAGTTTTAGTTCTTAACTTCAACAAAATATTTCAATCGCATTTGTTCCAAGCTGGATATTATGAAATTCCGGTCCTGTAGCAATACTCTAATTTTGTATGTGATTTAATATGAAACTCAAACCCATGAACATAATTTTTATTGGTGCATTAATTGCAATAGCTGGAGGGCTTCTAACAGCATGGGGAACCTTGCAACAAAACAAAGCTTCCTCTAAAAGAATACAAAACATACAATCAACGGGAGAAAGTATTAACACTAAATCAGAAAAACAATTAAAGGAAATTATAAATCTAAAAACTCAAAATTCTCTATTAAAATCAACTGTTGATAGCCTTAATAGTAAGGCAAATGAACAACAAGAAAAAATTATCGAATTGTCAAATAAAAATTCAGAATTGTCATTGCAATTAGCAAGATCCACAGAAACACTATATGGCAGCTTAACAGGTGGAAGTAGTTTTTGTGAATTAATCATTCAACCAATTGGGCCTAATGTTGCTGAAATGACACTTGTGAGTCATGGCGACTTTCCCTTGTATGAATTGTCGCTTCGTATAGTTGATCTCGATTTATTTGGACAAACAAAAATTAAAACTTTCGATGATTTTGCAAAAACACAAGTGATTTTAAATGTCGGTAATATGCAGCCTCATTCCGCAAAAATTATCGGACAACTGACATCAGACTTTTCTAAAGAATATAAAGCATTTAATGTTTTTTTCAATGCTCGAAATGGATTTTTTACGCAAGGAACTCGGTTATTTAAGATTAATAATAGTTGGAAAGGAGCTACTGAGATAAGTGGCCTAAATAAAAATAACCTCCTTTATAAAAAAAATGACCCAGCGATTTCTAAAGATTTATTGAAATCTAACTAAATAACATCAGCTGTACAAAAGAAAATAAATCTTAATCTTTTTATGGTTTTACTTAGCATTACTTTGGTTAATACTAACTGGTAATCAAAACCCAAAAAATAATTTTATATTTAAGTAAAAAACATGCTGACAGACATTAACCCAAAGCTCCCCATGCGCAACAAAGCCGCTACCATGGATTTTTACCTGAGCAAATTAGGTTTTAAGGAGTTTGGAACTAAAGATTATGACGGGTATTTAATGATTGAAAAAGACAGCATTCAAATTCATTTTTTTGAGTTTGCAGCACTTGACCCAAAAGAAAACTACGGGCAAATTTATATACGCACAGATGATATTGATAAACTTTACCAGGAAATGCTGGACAGGAAATTAAGTATTCACCCGGCAGCGCCTTTGCAGGTAAAACCCTGGGGGCAAAAAGAATTTTCGATGCTTGATCCCGATAATAACCTGCTTACTTTCGGGCAAAGCCTGTAATGCATTTTTAAACCGGCAACTACAAAACGAACAGGGCAGCGGCCAATACCCGGTTTTCAGAAAATAATTTATCGTATCAAAACAATACTCCCCTTTAAAAGAATTGCTTCATTCAGGCCGGTGCCCTTAACCAGGTAAATATATGAGCCCGGCGCAGATGCAATGCCTTTATAAGTTCCATCCCAGCCTTTACTGATATCAGCAGTTTTAAAAACTTCATTGCCATATCGGTCATAAACCGCCAGCATTTCCAAATGAAAAAATGTGCCGGGAGGAATGCGGAAAATATCATTCTTACCATCGCCATTGGGAGTAAATGAATTGGGGAAATAGATCCTGCTGAAAACAGTAACCGGTAAATCTTTACTTGCCGTGCAATTATTTGCTGCCGTTACCTGCAGTTTATAAACAGTGCTTACCAAAGGGCTTGCAACCGGATTTAAAATGGATGGATTGTTTAAACCGGTGGATGGTGTCCATAAATAAGCGGCAGCGCTTCCATTAATAACTGCATTTAACTGAATGGAGCTGCCTGCCGCTATTTCGGGATTGGCGGGATCAAATAAAATTTCAGGCACCGGTTTTACATTCATGCTAACCGTATTGGAATTAACAGATACAGTATTGGGGCAGGCCTTGATGGTATTCATGATACAAAAAACCCGGTCGCCATCTGCAAGTTTGTTATTTGTATAAGTAAGGCTGTTTGTGCCGGTAATTTCTCCGTTTAATTTCCATTGATAGGATGGTGTGGTACCGGTATTTGCCGGCACTGCTGTAAATATTACCGCATCGGCTGGGCAAATATTATTTGCCGAAGCAGTAATATTTAAAGTGGCGGGCATAGCCAGCGGATTATATATAAATCCCGGAATGGTAGCCGTACCTCCCGGCGTAACAATATTTATATCACCCGAAACGCCGTTGCCAACAACGGCATCAATACCTGTTCCAGAACGGATGATAAAAGATGCAGCCGGTACATTGCCAAAGCTTACGGCAGTTGCGCCGTTAAGATTACAGCCATTGATAGTAACAACATCGCCGGCACATGCAATGGCAGGAGAGAAGGAAGCAATTGAAGGGATGCATGCATTATTATATTGTGCCGCCGCATCTTTCATCCAGCCGCTGTAAGTGGCGGCTTCCACTGCATCATCAACCTGTATGCAGCCGAGGTTATTATTGTTTGCTGCATTCATGATGCTGATATTGCTGTTAAACCCGTTTTTTATGTTTAAACAGCTAAGCAGGTTATTGTTGCATCTTAATTCAGTCAGTGCAGTTTTATCCGAAAGATCCAGCCTGGTTAACCTGTTATCCTGGCATCTTAAATAAACCAGTTCGGGATTGTTTGCCAGGTCGAGGTTTGAAAGCCGGTTACCGGCGCAATCCAGGGTTCTTATGTTGGCATTTTTTGTTACATCCAGTGTTGTGAACAGGTTATTAAAACAGGAAAAAAAATATAAGGAACTGTTTTTTGATACATCCAGTGTTGTAAGCAGGTTATCCGAACAACCGAAACTGGTTAAGCGGGAAATCTTTGTAAGGTCTAAACTGGTGAGTTTGTTACGGTCGCAGCCGAATGCTGCTATTTCAGTATTTTTCGTAACGTCCAGGCTGGTAAGCAAATTGGTACCACATCCAAAAGTTACCAGGGCTGTATTTTTTGTAACATCAAGCACCTGCAACTGGTTATCATCGCAATAAAAACTTCTTAAAAGGATATTTTTTGTTACATCCAGGCTGGTAAGCCGGTTATTGGTGCATGACAGATTGGTGAGCGCCGTATTTTTTGAAACATCGAAGGCAATTAACTGGTTACGGTCGCAGAGTAAACTTTGTAAGGCGGTATTTTTTGACAGGTCGAGGGTAGCCAGGTTATTATTATTGCAAGCCAGGCTTCTTAACGAAACAAAATCCTGGATACCCGTCAGGTCAGTTATATTCCTGTTGGCAACATCCAGTGAAGTGATGGCACTGATATTTACCCTGGGAACAGATCCATTTAGCGGTGCAACATCCAGCCCGAGATTTATCAGTTCCTGTTCAAACCTGGGGTCAGGTATCAGCGTGACTTGTGCATTTACCAATCCTGTTATGTTTGTTAAAAACACAATTAAGATCAAAACCTTTAAGGCTGTTTTTCTCATCAGGAACATTTTAAATAAAGACCTGTTACAGCTTAAATAAGCTGCAACATCCCAGGTGCCGTTTTGTTTTAAATACGTAATTGTTCATGCATACGTTGCTTATTATTAAACATCTTGTTCCGCAAAACCTGCATCTGTTCAATATATACAATATTATTCAAAAAATGTTGGGAGATAAATCAGCACAAACATGCCGGTTATATAAAAAATACTGTTTGCTGACATCATTTTTCTTTCATTTCATGGTTCAATGCTTTACATTTGCTGTTCAAAAAAAATTAAGATTATGAAAAAAATACTATTGGCATTTAATGCCCTGCTGCTGGTAATATGTGCAGATGCACAATCATTGACCACACCGCAGCCATCACCAACACAAACGGTTAAACAGAATTTTGGCGTAGGCTCTATTGAACTGAGTTACAGCCGTCCGGGAATGAAGGGCAGAAAGATCATGGGCGACCTGGTTCCGTTTAATAAAGTATGGCGTACGGGAGCAAATGCAGCCACCACCATTACATTCAGTGATGATGTTACGATTGGCGGCAAGGAAGTTAAAGCCGGTAAATATGGTTTACTTACTATTCCTGCAGCAAATAAATGGACCATCATCATTTCAAAAGATGCTACAATAAACAACCCGGCAAATTATAAAGAGGAGAATGATGTTGCCAGGGTGGAAGCCGATGTAGTGGCACTGCCATTTTCAATAGAAAATTTTACGATCGCTTTTGGCGATTTAACCGGCAGCAGCTGCAACGTGCAGTTGATGTGGGAAAATACCTATGTACAGTTTCCTGTTACAGCCGGCACCGATGCTAAAATAATGGCACAGATAGAAAACGTGATGAACAAGGATAACAAACCTTATTATGCTGCTGCCTCTTATTATTATGATAACGGCAAAGACAGCAAACAGGCTTTAACCTGGGTGAACAAGGCTTTGGAAACAAATAAAGAAGCTTTCTGGATGTATTTATTAAAGGCCCGCCTCCATAAGAAATTAGGCGACAATGCTTCCTGCAAAGCCGCAGCAGCAACCTGTAAAGACCTTGCAACAAAAGCAAAGAATGATGACTTTGTAAAAATGGCTACAGAACTGGCAGCAGGATTATAATTAAATTAAATCTTTCCATAAAAAATGCCGGACAATGTCCGGCATTTTTTTATTTCAACTTTTTGAACTGCCCTGTTTTTATTTTAATAAACTGGTCTGCTGAGCGATTGAAATTGATGATAATCAAATCTAAGTTTCTTTGGCTATGTGGCTTCCTGTGTGGCTATTGTGCCTATGTGGTTAATTCTCTTACCACATAGAAACACAGGTACATAGTTTATACATAGGTAAGGACTAAATCTAATCACTCAACAGGTTAAACTGATTTATCAGGAAAGATTATCCTCGTCGTACAAAACACGGAAAAACATTACCTGGAAAATAACAGGGTGCAGCGAATAAGGAATGTTGGTCTTAGAAGTAATCAATCCAAGATTCTATATTCTCTGCAACCCTGTTTATATATTGAGTCGTCCAATCCAAATGTAAAAATGCAAGTACTGTGCCAATAAGAAAAATGTGAAAAACTTTGCAGTTTGTGCTAACCCCTGTTACTGGTATAAAGCACGTTTAGACGGGCAGTGAAATTTGTTAAATGGTAAAGGAATATAAACAAAATGAATTAACTTTTCAGAGTCAGTAAATAACTTAAAATGAAAATACTGTTGGCAATATTCATTTGAAGTATTTTTTAGTGTTCAGCAATACAGATCATGGAAAAGAGAAACAGAACAGTGAAACTGTAATTTTTTTTAGCTGATTTCAGATATCCCTTAACCCTGCTGTTTATACAACTCTAAAACAACCGATATGAAGTTTATCAAAACACTGCTGTGCACATCCATTATTTTATCATCTTTAAAAGGCTTTGCTCAAAATGATAAGGCCGGCATCAACGCAGAAAAATTAAACAAAGCAACAAGACATGATGTTTCCTTGCAGGTTTCTGCTTTCACTGATGAAGCTGCTGATGCCAATGTTGTAAACAGGGAGTCCGTCGTTGCAAAAAAAATGGCTAATCATCCCATGGTTAAACAGCAACAGCCCGGATCGGTAGAACAAAATTATTTTGGCAATAAGCCTGCAGCTAAACTTGTGAGTAGTTTTGATGGATTGGGGGTTGGATTTTCCGGCCCGCAGGGATCAGCAAATCTCCGCAACCCATCCGATAATTCCCTGGCTGTTGGCCCCGATCATATTCTGCAGTCGGTAAATTCCATGATGGCCATCTTTACAAAAAAAGGAAAACGGTACGACAGTAGTGGCAGGGTACTGTATGGACCGGTTCGTACCAGCAATGTATTTCGTGGTTTTGGCGGGCCTTGTGAGAACATCAACAATGGAGATGCAGTTATGAGGTACGATCAGCTAGCCGACCGCTGGCTGATTGTAATGCCAACCTTTCGCAGGGCAGCGCTCCGTAATGACAGCTTAACAGAAAAACTACCGCAACCCGGAGCAGCAACGGCACTTTATCTACCTCCCTATGTTGCACCCGATACAACAACCCGCAGTTTTGGGCTAAGGCCAAACCGTCCGCGTGATACCACCGGCAGTTACTGCATGTGCTATGCCATCAGCACAAGCCCCGATCCCATGGGTTCTTATTACCGTTACGAATTCAAACGTGATCTCTTTCCGGATTATCCCCGCCCGACTGTATGGCCCGATGGATATTATACAACCACCAGTACCGGCGACAATGTAACGGAACGTCATGCTTATGTGGTTGACCGTAATAAAATGCTGAAAGGGGAGGATGCTGCCGAGCAATCATTTATCATTAAGGATGTAAACTTTATCATCAATGCCGACCTGGACGGAAAGCAACTGCCCCCGCCCGGCGCTCCCAACATCATGATGGCCACCGGTGGCTGGCAGTTAAATAAGATACTGGAAGATGATGGTATCTATGTATGGAAATATCATGTTGACTGGGATGATCCTTCTAAAACAAAACTGGATGGGCCGGTAAAGATAGCGGTTGCGCCTTACCAGTATTTAGGCGGCGGGCAGTTAACAAAAGCGGTTCCGCAACCGGGAACAGAACAACGGTTAGATGCACAGGGTGATAAACTCATGGCTCGTTTGGTTTACCGGAGAATCGGCGACAGGCAATCCATTGTAGGGGTACACTCAGTAAATACTGCAGCAGGGGCAGGCGGTGTGCGCTGGTACGAATTCCTGGTAAACAAAAGCGGCGATGTGAATCTATTTCAGCAGGGCACTTATGCTCCTGATGCAAATTACCGCTGGATGGCAAGCCCGGCAATTGATAAAAACGGGAATATCGGTATTGGTTATTCTTTTGGCAGTGCGGCTGATTTTCCGGGCCAGCGCTTTGCAGGCAGGTTATTTAAAGACAAAACCGGTGAGCTTACATTGAATGAAACTGTTTTAGTGAATGGTGAAGCAGCGCAGACCAATACACTTCGTTGGGAAGATTATACACAAACAGCGGTTGATCCTGTTGATGATTGTACGATCTGGTATGTGGGTGATTATTTAAAGAAAGATGCAAAGAGTTATTCAACTAAGATAGGTGCGTTTAGGATGAAAGGCTGTAAGTAATTAAGCAAAAAAAACATTCAACTTTAAGTCAAAAGGGGGGATAGGTAATCTGCAATTAAGAGTTTAAATTGATAATATCAATGCAACATTGCATGAATTATGCAAATCTCAGCATTAAAAAATTACCGGAAGTTAAAAAAGCATCATCTATCTTATTTATCTGGTAATAAGCAATTTATGTCTACAATTATCCGTTCTTCCTTTAGCCATATCTATGCAAAATCAGAAAGAATAAAGAATATCATTTTATTTTCTAATAAAAGAGATTACTTTTAAATTTCGATTTTGCTGTAAAACTGGTTGATAATAAGAATAACCGAATGAAACCCGGGCAAAAAAATATATTGATCTACGTAACCGTATGCTTACTTTCAACAGGCTTGTGCATGTTGCAAACAGGCCATGTAAATGCACAGAGCTGTACATCCACTCAATTTGCAAAGATCTTCGGTTTTACAGGAAACAGCAGGGGAGGTTTTTTTGAAAAGACCGCCGATACCGGGTATTTATTCGGTGCCGTTAAAGACCGGAAAAATACGGTAGTAAAAGTTGACCAGGATGCAAAAATTATCTGGGCAAAGACTTACGATCATGTAAATCCTTTTGATTTTTCCACTCAATGCAGCGGCAAAGTAGACGTTACCGGTAATTATTTTATTGACCTGAATGCAGAAGCTGTTGCTTTATTGGATCCGGCTGGTAATGTTATTACCATGAAGGCTTTGAAAATACCGGGCTTTAATCTTACCATCCAGAGTTTGCAGGTTTTACCCGATAATAAGAAACTGGTATTTGCCCGGGATTGGTCACCGAATAATAAGGAAGCGTATTTATTGATCTGTTTGTCGGCCGACCTGTCGGCTGTTTTGTGGACCAAACATTTTGAAGGCTTTGCAACCTATATAGAAAAAACTTACCTGCTGAACGGTAAAATTTATATTACCGGCCAGGCAAACACGCAGGGGCTTTTCCTTTGCTTAGATGCCGCTACTGGAAATTTAATCTACCAGGCAACCTATACAGCAAACAATACCTTCACAACACTCAACGATGTTTTTAAAACAGACAGCGGATTCATTATTACCGGCAGAACAGCATTTTCTCCTTTCCGGTTTATTTTAAGGCTGAACAATAATTTTGAACCGGTTAACTACTATAAATATAATTACCCGGGATTAAGCCCCAATGTTTCGCTTATTGTAGAACCCAATGGAACTTATTATAGTTCCTGGACGGAGGGATTAACGCATATACGTTTGTACATGTCGGCACAGGATAATGTAATCTGGTGCCGCCAGACAATTACATCGGGGCTGGCTACGCCCATTGGTTTTTACAAAACAACCGACGGACTTATTTTATTTGCTACCAGTAACCTGCTGGAATATGGTAACGGCAGCCATGGCCCCGGCCATGTTATTTCTAAATCGGACCGATATGGTGTTTTTGCCGGCTGCCAGCCGGTAAATTATAATTTTCCTAAAGCAGGTATACAGCTTGTAAAAGCAACCAATTCTTTTCAGTTAACCGATACATCAATCATTAACCTGGTTGATCTTACGCCGGTAGTCAGTAATATAACTTACAACCTTTATAACCGCTGTTCGGGTGCCAACAGTTGCAGTAATGTTTCAGTACTGGGGCCGGCAACAATTTGCAATGCAGGCCCGGTAATATTTACCGGAAGAAAAAACACTGGCTGTTACGCCCCGGTTGAATGGCAGGTAACCGGCGGTTTAAACAGTACTGTCAGATTATCAGACACTACCATAGCCATCACTTTTTTAGAAAAAGGAAATTTTAAAATAGTTGCAAGCCTGGGCAATACCTGTCATCCGATTACTGGCAGCACAACAGTACATGTTGCGTCGCTTATCAATTCATTCAGTATCGGGCCTCCTGATTCAGTGCTCTGTTCGGGAAATGCAATCCGGCTAAATGCAGGCAGCTGGTTTACAGATTATTTATGGCAGGATGGATCAAAAGATTCTTTATATAATGTTATACTGCCCGGATTATATTATGTAACTGCCACATCAGCCTGCGGGCAAAAATATTCCGACACAATTACCATCACAGGAGCATCAGCAGTTAATTTTACTATTGGCCCCGACAGGGCAAAATGTAATCATGATACTTTGCAATTAAAGGCGCCCGATGGATTTTCAGGTTATTCCTGGTCACCGGATTATAATATCAGTTCATTGAACAGTGCCGCTGTTATTATTAATCCTGCAGTTGATACAGCATATTATATCAAGGCTGAAAAATTTCCAGGCTGCTTTGGAACCGATACCATACAGATCACTGTAAATCGTACCAGGCCTGTAAACCTTGGAAGCGATACAAGTTTATGTTCCTGGCAACAGTTGACCCTTAATGCAGGTACAGGCTACCGGAATTATTTATGGTCAACCGGCGAAACTTCAAACAGGATTACTGTTAACGCAGCCGGCCCTTACTGGCTTGAAATAACCGATATCATGGGATGTTCTATTAAAGAGAGCATCCAGGTATTTGAAAAGAATTGTACCAGCGCCGTTTATTTTCCAAATTCTTTTACTCCGAATAATGACGGGGTTAATGATTTTTTTAAACCAAAATTGTATGGTACGCTCCGGCATTATCAACTTTCTGTTTTCGACAGATACGGGCAATTGGTTTTTTATTCTGAAGACCCTGCCAAAGGCTGGGACGGAAAATTTAACAACAAAATTTTGCAAACGGCTTCCTTTACCTGGGTGGCCAGGTTCAGCTTATTGAATCAACTTCCGGAAATACAAAAAGGATCCATACTCCTGTTAAGGTAAATTTTACTTTTTATTCCTGATTTTTTTGAGCCGCAGAACTCTGGAAAACAGCAGCTGCTTTTAATCATTTCTTTTTATGAGGCAGTTTTATAATGACCGTTTCACCTCTTCCTTTTTCGTTGGTAATACTTTGTATGGTCCACATGTCAAGCAGGTTATCTCCATCGACCATACTGCCGCTGTAATCTCCCCATGATACACCATCAGTAGCACCCTTTCCTTCACCTGCACTTATTATTCTACGGATCGTGCCGGGTTTATCTTTTACTTTTCGGTATGCAAATCTCGGGCTGATAAATGAATTGCTGTTCACTTCCTGGAAACCGATCAGCACACTGTTTTTTTTATTAACGGCAATGGTTGTTTGTATATAATTACTGGTATCGCTTTTTATCAACCCGGTTTGTGCAATCTCTCCGGTAGACGCATTTACCTGGTGCCATTGCACAGCAGAACGGCCTTCACAATTCACCGCCTGCGAAAACCAGATGCTGCCATTCTGAAATACCAGGTTTTTTGGATTACGGTCGCCGCTGGATACTTTCTGCTCCGTTCCCTTTTGTGCTGATTGCGGCGGGTAGTCAATATATTTTAACCAGTGTGGCCTTTTAGATACTGTTTCGCAATAGGGTTGTCCGTTTGCATCTTCCGATACTTTGCGTATCACAAAATAATCATCTTCAATGTCAAAAAAATAAAGGTCATCAATGGCATCCTGCATAAATACCGGGTGCCCGAGGCTTCCTTTAAAATGATAGATGGTGGCGGGTTTACCGGCAATGGCATCAGCCATCCGCATAATAAAAGTATTTTCTTCTCCACCAGGATAGGAATAACCGATCCATTTTTTACTGTAACCAATACCACCGCCATCCACTTCCTCGGTTCTTGAGACAGGATATATGTTCCATGCCCCAGTTGGGTCACTGGTCTCCGACACAGAGATATTTACCGGCTTTGTTTTTTCCTTATCGTAATACCACCACAGGTCAAATACAAATACTTTATTGTGGATATCAAAAAACATTTTTGGATCAATGCCGTTATTAAAACATTTTTGTGAAACACCCTGTACAAATTCACCTTTTTTATTGTAGATGATGAGCCCGCTGTTGGTTCCTTCCAGTATATAACCACCACCAACAGCTATTTGCGGATCAACCTGCCTGTTGCCATCCATAGAGCCATTGAAAACCTGGTAACCATTCACCATTTTCGGATTGCCTCCCTGTTTACGTTCAGGACATGTATTGTCATTATTAAAACTGGTTTTGTGTATCGGTGTTACCAGTTCTGTTTTTGACGGATAGGCTTTTGTATTTATTTCCTGGGCGACAAGACAACAGGTAAAAAAATAAAATACCGGAATCAATAGCAGTCTCTTCATAATAAGCTCATTTAAAAACTAAAAACATAATACTGTTTTATTCAACAGCATTTATTTTTTTAAATGTAAGCAATAGATGGCTAATACTTTGTATAATTCTAAATCAAAGTGCTTTTCACAAAATAAAACCGAAGGAGGGCTGTTTGCTGTTTTACATCTGTGCAGCCAATAGCAGTATGTATTAAAAATTACGAAAGGGTATAAGCATTATTGCAGATTTAAAAAATCAGCTTATTGATAAAGCTTACCGGCCCATGCTGATCATTCAGATCTTAAAATAAACCGGTATTATTTAACTACGGTTTCTGTGTTTTCAAGCGGCCCTTTAAATGTTGACGGATCGATACTGAAATGGCGGGTATAAATATTTGTACGCTGAAACTGGTTTTTCAAACGCAGTGCCGATTCCTGGAAAGATTTACCGACAGCAGTTTTATAATCGTTTAATATTAATCCATTGGCTTCTTTCATCATCATTTCCGGATCATCGAGGTAATAATATAAAACAGCCAGGTTAAAATAACTGGCATACCTTATTTTGCAGTCATGTTTTTTAGATGAGCAATAATCGGTTTTGATCTTTTCAAAATAATCTATCACCGGCTTTAGCTTTTCACGTGCTCCTTCAATGGAGTTGTTGGCAGTCATGCTGAACAACACTTCATTCATATCCCGGAAGACTTTCCGGTAATCATCATATTCAGGATGTTTCTTACTGCCTACCACCCACATATAATCATTTACCGTTGCCTCTCCATAACCAAAATTATCAGTGATGCGGCTGCTCAGGTAGTGCATGGCCCTGGTAACACAGCTGCGGTACAGGTCTTTTGTAATCGTGGCAGAATTGAGTATAAAATAACCCTCGGCTATTCCCCTCAAACTGAATTCGGGACTTTTATAAACCTGTTTGTAACCGCGGTCTGCCAGTACCTGGTCCATAATATGTGCCCCCTTATAATCGTTGATTTGCGCAACTGCAGCAAAAGTATACACCACTTCCTGGTAGTATAATTTATTAGTTCCGGTAATAGCACCGGCCCTGTTGGTTATATTTACCACACGTTCTTTAACAGATACTGATTCGGGCAGCAGGTCTTCAAGTTTTACATTAATGTTGATATGCCCTTCCTGCGGCAACTTACGCCAGCCTTGCAGGATAACTGAACTTGCCGGTTCCAGGTCTTTCATAAAATGCTCCATAAGTTTTGAATTGCTGACAAGCACATTGTAAGTCCGGTAAGTACTGTCAATACGCATATCGGGAAAGGAGCGGAACTGAACTTTAAAATTGAAGCGGTCAAGATCAACTTTTTTTTGTGCAAACAGCACAGCCGGGAAGATCAGTAAGATTAATAAGTAGTGTTTTTTCACAGTTTTATGATTGGATCAGTATGTTTAACGGGAATAAGAAGGAAATATTACCCCAAAGTGGAGTTTCTTATCCCTTTAGATCAATAACCCGGCTCCATTAATACGTAAAAGATCAAAATCAATCATTTAACTATTTTGCCTTCGTACATATTTCGTAAGGATAACAATTACCTGCCCTTCAATCTTTCCCTCAACCTGTTCAGTATTTCCATCCACCAGGCGTATATTTTTTACAACAGTGCCCATTTTTGCATTTAGTGAAGAACCTTTTACATCCAGAGATTTTATAAGAACAACTGTGTCGCCTGTTTTTAAAACCTGGTTATTACAATCCTTATGCAGATCAACACCTGCATCGTTTTCATGATCACCCATGGCTTTGGCCCAAGCCAGTTTTTCATCGTCAAGATAAAGCATGTCCAGGTTATCCATTGCCCAGCTTTCATTACGCAGGCGGTTAAGCATGCGCCAGGCAACAACCTGTACTGCAGGCACTTCAGTCCACATGGTTTCAGTAAGACAGTGCCAGTGTTTACTGTCTAATTCTTCTTTCTTTTCAACCTGGTCCCGGCATTTATCACATATCATGATATCATTATCCGCAAATTGATTATTTACTGGAAGTACTTCAAAGACTTTGCTATTGTTTTCTGATTTACATAATTCACATTTTCCCTGGCTTCTCTGCCTTAATAATTCTTCCGTTTTCATATTTACTTTTTTTGCAAAAGTAAATGATATTACTACCAATATGGTACCATGTCAGCATATCTGTCTCATCAAAAAACAGCCTTTATTCTTTTTTCCCCCGCCGGTTTAATCTTATATTGCTGCATCTTAAAACAAACTAAAACTAAAGCATGGGAACTTTTGCCGATTTTGTAGATGCCGCCAACGCCATCATCTGGAGTAAAGCACTTATCTTTTTATTACTGGCTGTGGGAATATACTTCTCCATCCGTATGCGTTTTTTTCAGGTAAGGCTTATAAAAGACATGGTTAAACTGTTGTTCCAGGGCGATAAATCAAAAGCCGGTATTTCATCTTTCCAGGCATTGGCAGTTTCCTTATCGGGCAGGGTAGGTACCGGTAATATTGCCGGAGTGGCCACAGCCATTTTTATTGGCGGGCCCGGTGCCATTTTCTGGATGTGGATGGTAGCTTTCCTGGGTGCAGGCTCGGCATTTGTAGAGTCAACGCTGGGACAAATATTTAAAAGAAAAGAACGTGGCGAGTATCGTGGTGGCCCGGCGTTTTATATTGAGATGGGATTTAAAAATAAAACGCTGGGAAAATGGTATGCTGTAGTATTTGCTGTATCAACAATCCTTGCCTGCGGATTATTGTTGCCGGGTGTCCAGTCAAACAGTATTGCAGCTGCTGTAAAAAGCGCTTTTGCCATTAAATTTGAATGGACAGGAATATTGCTGGCAGTTTTACTTGGCCTCATCATTTTTGGCGGTATTAAAACCATTGCCACCGTAGCACAATGGGTTGTCCCTTTTATGGCTTCTGCTTATATTTTAATGGCAGTTATTATTATGGTTATGAATTATGATCAGATACCTGCCGTGTTTTCTCTTATCATCTCCAGTGCATTTGGTGCAAAAGCTACTTTTGGTGGTATTATTGGCGCTATGATAACCATTGGTGTAAAACGGGGAGTGTACAGTAATGAGGCTGGGCAGGGTACCGGGCCACATCCGGCGGCGGCGGCAGAAGTATCGCATCCTGCCAAACAAGGCCTGGTACAGGCTTTTTCTGTATATGTTGATACCTTGTTTGTTTGCTCGGCAACTGCATTTATGATATTAGTTACCGGTATGTACAATGTGCAGGGGCCCGATGAAAAACTGATTGTTGATAATGGTGTTTATTACATGCAGGATGGCGTGAAGCATATTGACGGCAGCCCGACTTATACACAGGCTGCTATTGATAAAGCCTTTGGCAATCATGATACTTTTGATGAAAAATATATTGGTACCGGCAGTTATTTTGTTGCCATAGCCCTGTTCTTTTTTGCATTTACCACATTGCTTGCTTACTATTATATTGCCGAAACAAATGTGGCGTATTTAACACAAACCCGTGGCGGCCCCTTGCTCATGCTCTTGCTCAAGTTTGGTATTATGGCAGCCGTATATATTGGCTGTGTACGTACCGCAAAAATTGCCTGGGACCTGGGTGATATGGGCGTGGGTATCATGGCCTGGCTCAATGTTATTGCCATTATTATTCTTCAAAAGCCTGCACTGCTTGCTTTAAAAGATTATGAAAAGCAGAAGAAGGCAGGAAAGGATCCGGTATTTGACCCGGTTGCACTTGGCATAAAGAATGCAGATTTCTGGGAACATGAATATCAAAAGGAAACGGCTGCAGATGATAAAAAATAATTGTTATGCCGGCAGGTAGAAAAAAATTCATAAAACAAATTGGAGCAGGCTTGCTGCTTGCCGGTTTACCTGCTGCTTTAACCAAAGCAGGTACGATGCCTGTTGATGAAGCCGATTTTAAGAATGACGCATTACCCGATGATGAAAAATACTGGAAGCGTATTGCCCGTAAATATTATTCTGTATCGGGTGGTTACCTGAACCTGGAGAATGGATATTTTGGCGTACAACCTAAACCGGTACTGGAGGCATACAAAAAAAATGTGGAAAGAGTAAATACCGATCTGGCCAAACTTGCCCGTAAAGATTACCCGCTCATCATTGCTGAAGTAAAAAAAGAACTGGCGGCATTCCTGCAGGTATCTGCAGAAGAAATTATCATTACCCGGAACGCCACCGAAGCTTTAAACATTGCCATACAGGGTTATCCTTTTAAACCTGCCGATGAAGTGATCTTAAGCCAGCTCGATTATTTCAGCATGATAGAAACATTTCAGATGCTGGAAAAAAGAGGGGCACTTAAAATAAAAACAATCGAACTTCCTTTATTGCCGCAGTCGGAGGAAGAAATTGTTGATGTATACCGCAGTGCCATCGGCCCGCAAACAAAAGTTATACTGCTTACGCAGGTTTCAAATATCAATGGGTTAATTGTGCCGGTAAATAAAATTGCCGCTATGGCAAAAGAAAAAGGCGTTGATATTATATGTGACTCGGCACATGCGCTTGGGCATATTCCATTAAGTTTACCAGGCATGGGTGCAGATTTTGTTGGCTTTAACCTGCATAAATGGATCGGTAATCCGATAGGGGCAGGAATCTTGTATGTTAAGAAAGACCGGATAAAGGAAATGAAATTGTTTTGGGGCGATTTCATAGCTGCAGAAACAGATATCAATAAACTGGCTCATTTTGGTACAACGGCTTTTGCCGTAAGTATGACGATCCCTGAAAGTCTTGCTTTTCACCGTCTATTGGGAATCGGGCAAATCACAAAAAGGTTACACTACCTGAAATCCATCTGGGTTGATGCTTTTAAAGATCATCCAACGGTTGAGATTGTTACGCCGGCTCAAAGTAATCTTTCATGCGCCATTGCTTCCTTCCGGGTAAAAAACAGGTCATCAGCAGAAGTATCAAACTCTTTATATGAACAGCATAGCATACTTACGGTAGGCCGCTCCCTGGGCAAAAACGGATGTATAAGGGTAACACCCGGCCTGTATAATTCTGCAAACGATGTAATGAAACTGGTTGAAGCATTAAAGAGTTATTCCTGATACTTTTATTTTTTTACAATTCTGAGATCATTTAACCCTGCTGAAATCGAGGTCATGAAAATCGTAACTGAAATCAGTCAATGGAGAAATGGCTCTCATCTTTAAGCCGGATGCTTTACCTTCTTCATTTAAACTGAAATTAAGAAAGGCATCGGCATCCATACTCCGGTCAGTCCATTTTACAACAAACGTATTTCCTTTATAATAAAATAATTCTCCGGTCAGTTTTGGTGAACGCTTCGAATCGAACCAGGCTTTACCATTCTTTAATGATATGGTTACATCGCCAAACCATACATCATGATAAGTGCCGGTAAATAAATTAATGTTTGCTTTATCGGATGGTTTTACCGATTGTATTTCTTTCCAGATGGAGTCAACCAGTTTGTTGGCAAATTCAACCTGTCCTGCACGTCCTTTGGAATATTCCGTTACCCTGTCGGTTCCTGTTATACCATAATAACTGTCTTTTACCTGGTTGGTGATGGATGTAAATGCGCCGCCTTCCTGCTGATTGGTAAGTACAATAATGCCAAGATTTAATTCCGGGATCATCGTTATCTGTGTTACCATACCTTCCAGCCCGCCTGTATGCGTTACTTTTTTATAACCCTTTTCATCACTTAAGAAAAAGCCAAGACCGTAGGCTGCAAAATGTGTATTGTACGGGCCGGGGCCGCCAACCTGTATATTGGTTTGAGCCGATGTGATTTCACGGTAAACATTTTCTGAGAATAATCTTTTAGAAAGTCCATCACCATACTTCCCTCTGTTAAGCCAAAGCTGCACCCATTTAGCGAGGTCGGTAATATTTGAATTTACGCCACCTGCTGCATGTCCAACTTTCACCGTACTTCTGGCAATCACCTGCACCTTACCGTTTACCGGTGCATGGCCGTCAATAACATTGCTTTTATCTTTTAACCTGTCAAACGATCCGGCAGTTTTGTTCATGCCGAGTGGTTTAAAAATCTTTTCTTCCACAAAATCATCCCAGCTGCTGCCCGATACCCTAGCAACAATTTCTCCGGCAACTATATACAGCAGGTTATCATAATCATACTTTGTACGAAAGCCTGAAGTTTGTTTTAAGAACCGGAGGTTATAAATGATATCCTTCAGTTCAAAGTCACTGCTGTCGGGAAAAAACATCAGATCGCCGGCACCCAGGCCCAGTCCGCTGCGGTGGGTGAGGAGGTCGCGGATGGTAAACTCTTCTGTTACATAGGGGCTGTATAATTTAAACTCCGGAATATAATCCCGTACTTTATCGTCCCATTTTATTTTCCCGGCATCAACCAGCATTCCCAATGCGGTACAGGTTATTGCTTTACTGTTCGAGGCTATTCCGAACAAAGTATTTTCATCTGCCGGTTGTTTTGTATTTAAAGAACGTACACCATATCCTTTTGCATGGATCAGTTTTCCGTCTTTAATGATGCCCACAGCAATGCCTGGCACGTCGAAAGCTTTTAAGGATCGTTCTGCAATATTATCAATATCAGCACTGCTCAGCTGCTGGCTGAATACTGCCAGGCTGCAGCAAATAAATAATATAAGGTAGAAGAGTTTTCGCATAACAATTGTTTTAGTAAATATAAGAATTTATATGCTGTGAAATTTACAGCTTATTTTTGTTGACAGTATTTATGACATTGAAACAAAAAATATACAACCACTACCTGCAGCTTGTAAATAACAAGGTTAACATGTTGCAGACAATACTGGCCGACCTGAAGGAAAGCGGCAGCAATGAAACCAAAAGTACCGCCGGTGATAAACATGAAACTGCATTGGCTATGCTGCAGATTGAACAGGCAAATACCCGGACACAGCTGGAGGAAGTCTTGCTGCAGAAAGCTGCATTAGAAAAAATAAATCCGTTGGTATCTGCCACAACAATCCGTAATGGCAGCCTTGTTAAAACCAACAGGGGTTATTTATTTGTATGCATTGCATTGGGTAAAGCTGAAATAGAAGCTGTTGAAATTATTGCACTTTCTCCCCAGTCTCCCCTCGGGCAAAAATTAATCGGACTGGCTGTTACTGATGTTGTTGAAATAAATAACAACAAGTATGTTATTGAAAGCATCTTATAAAACAACTGTAATCGCATCCTTATAAAAAAAGAATACTGTACAGCATATTAATTCATTTCTTATTTTTAATTTTCAATAAAACCGCTAAGATGAAATTATTTGCTTTGATCCTTACCCTATGTATCAGTATTCAGCTAACCGCACAAAACGGGTACTGGCAGCAGCAATTGCGTTACAATATAAACGTGTCGCTTAATGACCAGGAAAACTCCATCAGCGGTTATGAAACCATTGTGTATAAGAACAATTCGCCTTCAACCCTCAACTTTATCTGGTTTCACATCTGGGCCAATGCCTATAAGAATAATAAGACGGCTCTTTATAAACAGATCAAAAACGACAAATCACGTTTAAAAAAATTAGATAATTATGGCAGCGGGTCAATGGACAGTTTGAATTTTACTGTAAATGGGCTGCCTGCCAAAACAGAAGCTCATCCCAACCGGCAATACATAGATATCATAAAACTGGTTTTAGATAAACCATTACTGCCAGGCGATTCTGTTACGATAGCCACGCCGTTTAAAGTAACACTGCCTCCTTATTTTTCAAGATCGGGATATGCCGACGGGGAGTTTATGAACTGCCAGTGGTACCCCAAGCCGGCTGTGTTTGATAAAAACGGGTGGCATGAATTTCCATATCTCGATATGGGAGAGTTTTACAGTGAATATGCCAGCTATTCAGTAAACATTACCGTTCCATCTTCCTATGTAGTGGCAGCCACCGGAACTTTAGAAACAAAAGAAGAACTGGAAGCCTATAAAAAAGCAGGGGCCCGGAATGTTGCGCAAAGAACAGGAACGCCGGCTACCTATCAGCAGGTTTTTTCAACAGAAAATAAAACGCTCCGTTATTATGCAGAGCAGGTTCCGGATTTTGCCTGGTTTGCCGGCAAGGATTTTTTAATACAATATGATACTTTGCTTTTACCCGGTGGTAAGATCATTGATGCATTCTCATACTACCGGAATGTACCCAATACGATCTGGAATAATAGTATTGACTATATTAAATCAGGTACCGTAAAATACAGCGAATGGGTAGGCAGCTATGCTTACCCGGTTGTACAGGCTATTGAAGGGCCAAAGAATAATTCCAGCGGCGGTATGGAATATCCAATGATAACGTTAATTACAAGTCCTGACTCAAAAGCAGAAACACTGGATGCCATCATTGTACACGAAGTAGGCCACAACTGGTTTATGAGTATGCTTGGCAGTAACGAAAGGGATCATACCTGGATGGATGAAGGGTTGAATTCTTATTACCAGTTCCGGTATGAAGCTGAAAAATACCGGGGCAATTCCATATTTGGTGATGCCATACCTGAGTCGGTTAAGAAAATGCCGCTGGACCAGTTTCAACAAACTGTTTACAGGATCATTGATGAGAATATTCCTATGAAGTCGGCAATGGAAACACCTGCCGATAAATTCCCCGACAGTGATGAATACGGCATCGTATCATATGTAAAAACAGCTTTGTGGATGTACATGCTTGAAACGGCTGTTGGCAGGGATAAAGTAGACCTTGCAGTTCAGAATTATTTTAAAAAATGGAAAGATAAACATCCGCAACCCGAAGATATGCAGGCTGCATTTGAAGAAGCAATAGGAGGTAAGCTGGATACATTTTTTGCATTGATAAACAAGAAGGGAAAATTGGAATAAAGCCGGCTTCAACAGTATAATAATTACAAATCAAAAAAATCCTCATCAGGATAAATGCCTGATGAGGATTTAAGTTTGATCAAGTGTTTACAGGTTAATTACCTTTTCTTCCACGGCCATTATTTCCCTGCTGGCGTTGGTTATTATCATTTGATCGTTGATAATTTCTGCCATTATTATTATCAGACCTGCGTTCTACATTTCTTTGCTCCGTCCTTGGTTGACGTTGTTGTTCCACCTGAGGTTGCCTGCGTTGCTCCCTCACAGGCCTTTCAATTTGCCGCCTTTCCGGATTAGTGTTTCTGTTATTCCTGTTATCATTTTGCCTGTTATTACGGTTGTTCTGTTCTTCACTTCGCCGCGGAGAATTATCCGCTTCCCGGTTTGGCCTCCTGTTTTCATTTACCTGTCGTTGCTGACGGTCATTGTTTTCATTCCGGTTTGCATCATTCCTGCGGTTCGAATTCTCATTTCGCCTGTTGCTATTATTATTTACTGTTGCATCATTGTTTCTCCTGTCATTGCGGTTGCTATTGTTAACCGCATCATCCCTGCGGGGATTATTATCATTTCTACGGTTGCCGTTGTTATTTGCCGATGCATCGTTGTTTCTTCTGTTATTCCGGTTATCCCCATTCGAATTCCTGACAATATTCTCATTTCTGCCGGTCCTTCGTCCCTGCATTTCTCTGCGGTCAACCCTTCGCTCCTGTATCCTGTTATTTGTATAACGTTCTGCGTCCCTTCTTTCAGGCCCACGCATAAATCTTCCTTCATGACCACGTCCATTGTAAATATTATTAATTACAACTGCATTCCGGAACCGGATATTTCTTTCTGATGAAATATAATAACGGTTTATATCCCTGTCGCAAATATTTCTCCGGGGTATAAATGTCCACCGGTTATAGGGTATCGAGCCAAAGGAAACATTTATGTTAACCCCGTAGCCCAGCGGTGCCCAGCCATAATAATCATCATATTGGCTCCAGCTAACCCAGGCAGAAGCCCATTCGTATCCGGGTATCCACATCCATCCGTAAAAAGGGTCATGTTCCCAGCGCCCATAATGAAATGGTGCCCAGCCCCATTCATAATCCGAAACCCACGACCAGCCATAGTTTGTAAACTCCCAGTGGCCATCAGTATAGTATGGTTGAAAGCCAGGGCTGTTATAGATCCAGACCTGCCCATAAGTTGGGTTGTTCATCCACCTGCCGTATGGGCTAAGTTCATTTTGAAATAAGGAAAAACTGACGTTAACAGATTGTGCTTTTGTTTCTGCAACAGGCAACAAACTGAAAACAGTAATAATTAAAGTGATTGCAAGTTTAAAATTTTTCATGATTTCATGTTTAAGTATAACAAACTAATACAAATACAATGCTACTGACCGGGGATTAATGCAAAAGTTTGTTAAGAAAGAGCGAATATGCTTTGAGAAAGGATCGTTTTCTTTCTTATTACTAAATAATTAACAAAAAGGTTTGAAAAGCTGATGCTGTTTTATATTTTACAACTGTTTACAATGACTAAATCTATTTTATACTTAAAATAAAACCCATGAATAAGTACAATACGTTTCTTACTTTTTTTATTTTATCAATAATTGCCTTGATTTTCTTCCTGGTAGTTTACCTGCAGGCCATTTTCACTTTTGCCATTCATGCGGATGAATTTCAGGATCACAATGCGTTGCAGTTTTTCAGTACTGTGTTCAGCCCGGCCGTGATAATATCTGGTTTTGTTCTGGCCTTCAGCAGTTTGATATACCGGGTGCTCGGTATTGTTTATGTTGCCAGGAGTAAAACTGTAACTGATGGTGAAAAGGCATTCTGGATAATCGGTTTTGTAATTATGGGATTTATAACGGGGATTGTTTTTCTCGTAATGGCAAAAGGAAAAAAATTTGTAGAATGACCGGCTCTCTATTCAAATAAGCCTAACTGCACCGGTCTTGTAAAACTTATATTCTCCGCCGTCCCGTTTTCTGCCGCTGCTGTTATTGTAAAAATATTACCGGCTTCGTACCTGGAGGCCACAATTATATTTGTTCCATCAGCATGTTCAGTAAATAATTCCTGAACAATTTCAGGAGAATTATTTTCCTTTGACAAATGCGCCAGTAAAAGATATGACAAAGCAGGGGAGCGGTGTTTGACAAATAATTCAAGTGCCTGCCTGTTGGATAAATGCCCCAGCCCTCCACGGATACGGTTCTTTAAATGGAGCGGATACTTCCCGTTTTCCAGTAACATTTCATCGTAATTGGCTTCTAAAAAAACAGCATGACACTGTTTAAAATAATGCAGAACCCGGTCGCATACTTTTCCGATATCTGTAAACACACCAACTGTGGTTTCTTTGTAACTGATGATAAAGCTATGTGGATCTGCCGCATCATGGTATTTTGCGAAAGGAGTAATACTTAATCCGCCAATTGCAACTGGTTTATTTGCTGTAAATGTTCTGGAAAGATGTTTTATTAACCGGGGGCCATGTTTAGCCGTGTTTTCTGTGATATAAACCGGGAGACTGTATTTATTGGCTAAAGTTGAGACTCCTTTAATATGGTCTCCATGTTCATGCGAAACAAAAATAGCCTTTACCGTTTTCATGGAAAGTCCCAGCAGTTTCATCCGTTTTTCTGTTTCCCTGCAGGAAATACCAATATCTACCAGTACGGCGTCTGTATAGTTACCCACATAATAACAATTACCATTGCTGCCCGAGTTTAATGAAGCGATGTATAAAGACATGATACCTGCAAAGAAAACTAATTTTAAATTGACAGCGGGGGTTTAATTATTTGATTACTTTTAATGAACTCAAAATTACCAAACATGCGACATTTATTTTTTATTTCCCTGGTCATTATTTCTACAAATATATTTGCCCAGCAAAAATCATATTATTACCAGATACCCGACACGTCTGCAGTATATACCGCTGCAACTGTTGCCGCAAGAATGGTTGATGGACTTGGGTTCCGGTATTTTTGGGCTACGGAAGGATTGACAGAAACGGATTTAAACTATAAACCATCAGACAGTACCAGAACTTCGTATGAAACGCTGGAACATATCAACGGGCTTACCCAGGTTTTGCTGAATGCAGTCAATAAAAAACCAACAAAATCGTCTGCAGGGAATAAGAAATTGTCATTTACAGAACTGCGGGAATCAACATTAAAAAACATTCAGGCTGCCAGTGAAATATTGAAAAATCCAGGTGCCCGGCTCGAAGATTTTGATATGGTATTTGAGAGAGCCAGCGGAAATGTAAGATATCCTTTCTGGAATCTCATTAATGGCCCGGTTGCAGATGCACTGTGGCATGTGGGACAGGTAGTAAGTTTCAGAAGGGCTTCAGGAAATCCGCTGCCAAAAGGTGTGAATGTATTGCAGGGAACAAAATCAAATTAAGCATTCACATCTTTGGTTGTGTATCAGTTTGAAATACTGACTAAAAATTTTATTGTCAGCCTGGGCCTGTCGAAGACGGGTTGACTTTATATAGCCCCGGTTCCGGCAAGCCTGTCTGCCGACAAAGGCGGGCTCAACCTGACATTCTTTCAAATTGATACACTACTACTTCTTTACTGGCATCTGCTTAAGAAGCATATTTTGCGCTAAATTGCGGCTTCATTTAAAATCATTATGATCAATCTTTTGGCTCAAGTACTCGGCTATGCCGCTTTCATTTTACTCGCAATCTCTCTTTGGGTTAACAACGATATCAAATTCAGGTGGATCAACAGTTTTGGTTGCCTGGCATTTGTTTTTTACGGCATCTTTATCAATGCATTTCCCATCGTACTTACCAATGCCATCCTGCTGGTAATAAACCTTTATTTTTTATTTAAGATTTACCGGCGCCAGGAAAAATTTGATTTACTTGAATTCAAAAAAGATGCAACATTAATACCTGCATTTCTCTCATTCTATAAAAAAGATATTGAAGCTTACTTTCCACAGTTTATAATGGAAGACAAAGAAAATGAAATAAAATTTGTTGTACTGAGGGATATTGTTGTTGCCAATATTTTCATGGCAACCATTCATAAAAATGGAGATGCATTTGTAAAGATCAATTATACGGTTCCGAAATACAGGGATTTTAAAGTAGGCAGGTTTTTATTTGAAGAGGGAAAAACATTTTTACGTTCCAAAGGCATTAACAGGATAATCTATACCAATATCCATAACCGGCATCACGAACATTTTGTAAAAGTTCTTGGGTTTAAAAAAGAAGTCTTCGAAAACAACAGCTGTTATATAAAACAGATCTGAGCCAGTACCGGTCATTCAATTTCGGCAATTCATCCTTTGTTTATGCTGATTCATTCAGGATCAGGTTTTTTTGTCATCATGCCGCTACATCTTTGCTTAAGCGTGTTGCCCTTAGGCATCTTAATTAATAAGCAAGCCTTAAAAGCTTTATATCAAATAGGTTGGTTTTGATTTTTAGTGACCAGCTTAGCCCCTAAAGGTTAAGTTGGTTTTTTTATGAGCGGTTAGCATTTTTTAATTACTGATTGTACATTACTGTTTTAAATCAAATTAACGCCATGAAAAAGTTCATTACAGTTATTATGCTTTCTCTTCTTGTAAATCATGCTTCAGCACAGGATGCAAAAGAGCAGGTGGAAAGAGCCTGTCTCGATTACCTGGAAGGTTTTTATGAAGGCGATACAGTTAAACTGATCCGCAGCCTGAAACCTTCCTTATTTAAATTCGGGTACTGGGAAAATAATAAATCGGGTAAATATGAACCTGAAGGCAATATGACCTGGAGGCAGGCTGTTGATTATGCCAAAAGGGTTCTTGAAAAAAAGAATTTTGCTAAAGCAGGCGCTCCCAAAAAAGTGGAAGTGCTGGACATTATGAATACCATTGCATCGGCAAAAGTTACTGCCTGGTGGGGTGTTGATTATATCCTGCTGGCTAAACAGGATGATAAATGGATGATTGAACAGGTACTTTGGGAAGGGCCATTGAAAAAATAGGGGATAACCCCCTTAAAAAGAGTTGACCTGTTAATGCTGCTCTTTTTATATTTTACAGTATGAAGCTGTTAATTATATCAACACTGGTATTATGCTGCAGTTGTACTGCAACTCAACTTGTAAAAAAAGAAATAAAGCAGCAATATGAATCCTTTCCTTATGCAAAAGAGGTTATAAATATTGACTCACTGGCAGATGTACTTCACCCGCTTTCGGCCAGGGAAAGGGAAAAAACAATTGTACCCCTGATGCTCGCCGGAAATATACCGGCCTTAAATCTTCATTTAAAAAAAGTCAACCTGAACTTTACGGACAGCAGCGGTAAAAAATACAAAGCAACACTTTTTGTCTCTCCTGATTATTTATCAATCGGTAATACAGAAAATTATATGCACATGCCCCTGACGCCACAGGCTGCACAACAAATTGCAGATAGCCTGCACTGTATTCTTCCCACCAAAAAAATGGTTGATCTTATTTATGAGAATGCAGCAATAAAAAGCGAGCCCAACCCTTTAACTGAGAAAAGAGATTCAATGAAAACTTTTTTACAGCATCATCGTATTATCCGGGAGCAATTAAATATGAAACATAGCAGGGGCATTATTGCAGGAACAAAAAAAGATGTGGTACAGACTCCGGGCATTTATACGGCTTCAAAACCAAACAGGGTAGCCATTTATGGCTGGCACAGGATGAATGGTAAAGCAATACAACCCTTATATACCGGGCATATTGACTGGTATGTGGATTACAGCCACGGTATCAGGCTGATTTATGAAAAAATGATTGTGAACGGAAAAATACTTTTCGTAAAAGATGTTTTAAATGATCCTGTTTTATCCGGAATTATCTGTGATGAAGTTATTTGCCGGTACTGCAGGTATAACTAATAACGAAATTCTTTTTATACAATTACTTTTTATAACCCGGCCCTTTTACAAACCTGCCTGGTTTTGCTCCGGTATGTTCTCCATCTTTTAAAACCTGTATACCGTTTACGAAAACATCAATCATTCCGCTTGCATACTGATGCGGCTTTTCAAAGCTTGCATTATCCTTTAGTTTTACAGGATCAAAAATTACAATGTCGGCATAGTTACCCACTTTCAGTTCTCCCCGTTTTTGAAGTTTTAAATTTTTTGCCGGCAAATTGGAAAGTTTGCGGATAGCTTCCTGCAGGCTGATGAGTTTTTCGTCCCTTGAATATTTGCCGATTACTCTTGCAAAGTTTCCATACGCACGTGGATGCGGATTAGATTGCAGAAAAACACCCGCAGGTTCATAAGAGCCTTCATCACTTCCAAAACTAAGCCAGGGAATAGCAATTTGTTTTTTTACATTATCCTCACTCATCAAAAAATAAATACATTCCACCCTGGTGCTGTCCTGTACTATCAGGTCCATTGCTGTCTCTTCCGGAGTTTTACCACGCAGCCTGGCTACTTCAGCCAATGACTTGCCGATATATTTTTTTAAACTATCCTGTTTAAAACCTACTACCAGAATTTTTTCAGGCGCACCAACAGCATAATAAAAATTTTCCCATTGATCTGTTTTAGCATTCATTTCCTTTATTATCTGTTTTCTTATTACCGGATCTTGCAGGCGTTCTCTCAATTTTCCAAAACCGCCATCCTGTAATGTGGGTGGCATGGTAGCTGTAAGTCCTGTACCTCCGGCAATATAAGTATACATATCAGCCGTAACATTCAATCCTGCCGCTCTTGCACGTTCAATACGCCTGATCACACTGTCCATCTTATGCCAGTTATCTTTTCCGGCTGCCTTTAAATGATAAATCTCAGCATGAATATTGGCTTCCCCGGCAATGCTGATAAGTTCTTCCACCGATTCATAAAGTTTATCTCCTTCGCTACGCATATGGCTGATATATGAACCACCGTATGCCGAAGCAACTTTGCTCAATTCAATCAACTCATTTGTTTTTGCAAAAAAAGCAGGGGGGTAAATAAGAGAAGTTCCAACACCCATTGCACCTTCTTCCATGGCCTGCTTTACCAGCATTTTCATTGATTCCATTTCAGCAGGACTGGGGTCACGGTTGTCTTCACCTATAACATTCATGCGTATGGTGGTTGCGCCAACAAAAGAAGCAACATTACAACTAACTCCTTTCCTTTCAAGATAATTAAGATATTCGCCAAGTGTATTCCATTCCACTTTGTATTTAATATCTGTCTGGCCTTCCTGTTGCTGCTTTTTCAATTTTTCATTTAAAGGCCCCATACTCCAGCCTTCGCCCATTACTTCCAGTGTAACGCCCTGCCGTATATCACTCTGGCTCAACCCATCTTCAATCAATGCTTCTGTGGCCCAGCTTAACATATTGATAAAGCCCGGTGCCACAGCATTTCCTTTTGCATCAATTGTATTTTCGGAAGATGCAGCTGAAAGATCACCGATAAAAGCAATGGTATCTGCATTAATACCAATATCAGCTTTGTAAGGTTGGCCGCCATTGCCATCATAAATAAGCCCGTTGCGGATAATTTGCTCATATTGATTTTTTCCTTTGCAGGAAATAAGAATGACAATAAGCATAAGGGTTGCTATCTTTTGCATGATTATTTTTTTCTGGTTGCTTTAAATATTCCATTAGGCTGAACAAAACTTAAACTTTCAACCTCATTCTTATCATTCACTTCAAATTTAACACTGTATCCCTTCGCCACTTTCAGGTCAAATACATGTTCAGTTGCGGCTGCCAATTCGTAATCCGGCTGACCGGGAACCAGTACCATCAATGTATTTTCTCCCCGGATATATACTTTTACCGTTGCACCATTCAAATCATAATCTCCAACATATTTTTCCAGTTCTTTTTTTCCTACTTCAATTCTTGCTGCTAATTTTTCAAAAACAATATCTTTTACACCCGGCTCCAGTTTTATTTCCAGTGAGCTGATATTTCCCGGATTGTCCGTATTGAATTTAACTTTAAGTGCATCTTTTGGATCTTCTGTTTCATCTGTTGACCTGAGTCTGAAAACATCATAATGATAATGTTCCACATAGGATTTGGTTCTCAACCCCGCTTCGTTATAATCAACCCAAACAGTATCTCTTTCCATAAATATCTTTGTCTGTCCATATCCTTTGTTTTCATAAACGCCGGTATAGGCATTCATTTCGTGTGAGGGTTTAGTATTAGGCTTACGGTTAATACTGTCGGCGTTCGGTAAGGCTTTTGCCATGGAATCAGTTTTCATCCTGTCATCAAGCTGCGATTTTCCCCAATTACGGTAAGAAAGTTTCAGCATCCTGTCTGCAATAAAATTGCGGATGCTGCTGGTGGGAGTTCCCTGGTTGGTTACTACAAAAATACCAATGCTGTCAGATGGGAAAAAAGCAGTACTCGTAATAAATCCATCAATACCTCCGCCATGTTCCACCCGGTAATGGCCACGGTAGCTGCTCATTCCCCAGGCCAGGCCATATCCGCTCATATGCAGGTCAGCGTTTTCTTTTCCGGGCAAACCTCCACCTGTGGCAATTTGTGCAGTAATAGCCTGGTTCCTGTAGCTTGATGGAATTATTTCTTTCCCATTAAATTTTCCGTCATTGATCCAGGTGATGAGCCAGCTGGACATATCTTTAGCACAACTGTTTACTGAACCGGCCGGGCCGATCGCATCAATATTACGATAAGGTATTGCCTTTATATTTTTAGCTTCTGATGTATAGGCTAAAGACCGGTCGGGTACCTTTTCAAGTTCCCCGATACTCAGCCTGGTATTATTCATTCCCAACGGCTTCAGGATTCTTTCTCTCATATTTTCTTCCCAGCTTTTGCCGGTAAGCTTTTCTATCAATACACCCTGGGCCATAAACATGAAATTGTTATATTGATAACGTTCCCTCAGCTCTGCCGTAGGTTCCTGGAATTCCACACGGCTCAATAATTCATTGCGGGTGGCAGTAGAGCCATACCAGGAAAAATCATGACGCGGTAGTCCTGTCCGGTGACACATCATATCCCGAAGCGTGGCATATTTATTTGTATAATCATTTTTAAATTTAAGTTCAGGCAGATAATCCCTCACAGGTTTATCAAGGCTTACCTTACCTTCCTTTTCAAGCATACCAAGTATGGATGATGTAAATGCCTTGGTACAGGAGCCAATTGCAAAAAGCGTATTCTCGGTTACCGGTATTTTTTTTTCGTAGTTACTGTAACCGAAACCACCGGTATAAATAACTTTGTTTTTTTCAACTACTGCAATGGTCACACCGGGTGCATCCCATTCTTTCAGTATCCGCAGGGCAAATGTATCAAGCCCTTTCAGCCTTGGATCTGTTGGTTTTTGGGCATTACTACGGCCAACAGAAATAAGTAAGCTGGCAATAAAGAGGAAATAAATCTTTTTCATGTGCAATAGTTTTGAGTGGACAATAAATCCCGTGGAAGAAAAACAGCAGTTGAAAGATAACGATAAAATATTAATATGAACAGAACTTACAGGATGCTGCATTATAAAATAATGCGCCGAAGAATCCTTACACAGATACAATACAACTTTGTGGTAATTGCTTTTAAAAGCCAGCTGATATGATTAAATTAGAGTAAATATTCCCTGATATGAATGAATCTGAATCAAAAAAGATCCGCCTCGGCATATGCATGGCAGGCGCCGTTTCGGCCGGAGCATATACTGCAGGTGTTGTTGACTACCTGGTTGAAACTTTAGAGCGCTGGGAACAAAAGAAAACAGAGATCAGAAAAAAAATAAGCAATACAGAGGCACTCAGCAGTGAAGATGAATTAGTACCCCTGCATGATGTGGTAATAGAAGTTTTGAGCGGGGCCTCGGCAGGAGGCATGACTGCAGCCGTGCTGGCCTATTCATTTAATGATGGCAGTTTTATAACCCGGCGAAACGGTAAAGTGATTGAAAATAATTATGACCTGCCTGCTGATACAGATACACCTACCAAACTGTATCATAGCTGGATAAATATGGTTGATGACAAAAACAGCAGCACATTCAAAAAATTAATGGATACCGGGGATGTTGTTTCCATTGAAGCGATGAAATCCATTTTAAATTCAAAACCTATAGATGATATTGCTGCCAATGCCATACCGGCAACTATTAATTTTCAATACCCGGGTTATATCAGCAAATACCTGAGTATTATCCTGTCGGTTACCAACCTGGAAGGTGTTCCGATCGATATCCGTTTTTCAAACATTGATGAGGTAAATCCAACACGTAATGTTTTAAGAATGCACAGTGGTTTTTTACATTACCAGTTTCACGATCAAAACATTGCCATTGATTTTCCGCCGGAGATCATTACAGAAAATTCAAAAGATCACCTGGCTGCTGCGGCCAAGGCCACAGGCGCTTTTCCTTTTGGGCTGGCTAACCGGAAAATTGTGGTGAACCATACATATTTCAATGAGTTTAAGAAACGTTTAAAACAGAATTATAACCTGAATGTGAATGTAGCATTAAAAGAAGGAACCAATTATGTTTTTAATGCAGTGGACGGGGGTGCAATTAACAATGAGCCAATAGGCACTACGGTTAAAATACTCAATTCAAAAAAAACATCACATCATCCACAGGATGAAAACTACTTGATATTGATCGATCCCTTCCCAACAGTTACCAATGATTCGCAGCAATCTGTTTATAAAGAACCGGGAGCATATAATTTGTTTCAGCAATTCTTTAAAATCTTTGCTGCTTTCAGAAATCAATCTGCATTCAGACAAGAAGACCTGCTGAGCGGATTGGAAATGGACGATAACCGTTTCCTTGTTTATCCCGCTAAAAGAAGATACTATTTCCTGGCCTCCGGTTTAATAGATGGGTTTGGCGGGTTCTTAAAAAAATCATTTCGCAGTCATGATTACCAACTGGGCAGAAAAAACTGCCAGGCTTTTTTAAGATACTATTTTGGTGAAACTCCCGAAAAATTTCAGTCCATTACAGATACAGTATTAACGCTTTCACAAAAAAACAAATGGTGTTATAATGTTAACTATGGTAAAAAAGATAAGGAAGTATTGTTAAAAATGCCGTTGATCCCGGATATGCTCTTATTAAATACAGAAAGATCAGAAATTGCAACACCCATTTATGATGGTATAACAACCAAAGAACTGACAGCAGTAAATGAACAGATTAAAACAAGGCTTGCAAAAATTGTAGATTGCAGTTATCCTTTTATAAAAAAGAAAGGGAGTGGAGTAAATAAAATACTGGGCCTTGCCATGAATTTACTTCCGCGGTTCTTTAAAAAGAAAATTGTGCAGGCAGCCACAATAAAAATTGAAACTTATATGGATGCGACATTTTTTCCGCAATCCCTTAAACAGGAACAACTGTTAACCAAGTTTGCTGATATTATAGAGAAAAAAGGAAAATTATCTCAAAAGACCAGGGGGGTTTTTGCAAGCGTTGCCGAAGGAGGGGAGCTGGTTATTTCCAAAACCAAGGATGGAGAAGAAACCCGTAATGTAGCCACAAAGGGAGATTATATTATAACCTATGATACCAGCAGCCTGGAAAGGTATATCATTTCTGCGGAAAAATTTAATAACAGGTATGTTCATCAAAAAGAGAAATATTATGTTCCCAATGATAAGGCCCGGATATTTGCTTTGCAGATAACGCCGGACAGCATTTATCAAAACAACCTTGAAGGACTTGACAAATTAATAAACCAGCCAGATCATCCGGTATACATTGAACCCCCCTGGAGCGAAAATCAGACCCTGCGTTTAAATGATTACCTGGTTTGTCCTGTTGCCAAGAATGAAGTGTACCGGATAGCACAAATAGAGTTTAAGGAAACTTATAAAGAGTTGTAATATTTGAAAAACACATAAATACGGATTATGCATCATGCATTATTCTTAGCTTTACAAAAAAAAACAATTGTATGAAATCTTTATACACTATACTGCTTGCCTGTTTTTTTGTTTCCGCAGCTTCGGCACAGCTTACTCCTTCAACAATAAACACGCCTGACACAGCTAAAAAAATGCAGCTTGCAGAAGTATCCTGCGGCAGTTGCAAACTTGGCCTGCATGGTAAAACCTGTGCCCTGGCTGTAAGAATAGCTGATAAGGCTTACTATGTTGATGGTGCAGCTATAGATGACTTTGGGGATGCACATGCGCATGATGGAATGTGCAATGCGATACATAAGGCCGAAGTACAAGGCGAGCTGGTTGATGACCGTTTTAAAGTAAGTTATATAAAACTGATCCCGGAAAAAAGAAAAAAGAAAAACTAATCAGGAATGGCACCAGTCATCAGGGTTAGCACTGTTCCCGGGCGATAAACCCAATTCATCGCCTTCTGTATTTACCCCCAAACCTAAAACGGTCCGGTTGGCATAACAGAAATATGCGGTTACCTGGTTTACTTCCAGAATCTCTCCGTCATCAATACCATTGTTCTGAAGCAATTCAATATCAGTTTTGGTAATGGAGGAGGATAAGAGGGTTAATTTTTTTGCATATTGAAGCAATAATAACTCGCTGCCCGAAAAATAATTTTCCGGTTCATCTTTATCCAATGCAGAACGAATGGCTGCAGCTTTGCCAGTTTCTGCTTTCAGCAATTTTTGTAACCCTGCAAAATGATGATCAACACAATAAGCACATTTATTAAGCAGGCTTACATAAACAGCAATGGTTTCTAAAAACGGCTTAGGTAAAGTATTGCTGCTGTGGTGAAGGACATTTTTGTAAAGCTTCATGTGCCCCTCAAGCGAGTGTGGCCGCAGGCTGTGCACCTGCAGGATATTATCAACTCTTTTACCGGGAGATACAACACGACTGTATATCTCTTTTAATTTTCCTGTAGCATCTTTCGGAGTAATTGTTTTTATCCAGCTCATTTTTGGCAATTGATATCAGCTATCCTGGTTACGGTCGTAAGGAATAATATTATCCCATTCTTCGGCAGATGAACGGGCAACAAAGGCAACAACCGGTTCAGTATCGCTCATATTAAATACTTCATGTGGTACGCCCGGCTTTATGTAGATAAAATCGCCGCCTTCATTTTCTAAAACTTTTTTCAATCCGGGGCCAAACTCATGTCTTACTTTTCCACTGATGATATACAGAATCAGTTCAAAATCCACATGAATATGTGCAAAAGCTACACCTCCGGGAGGTATGCTGGCAATATTGGCTGATAATTTTGTAGTACCAACATTTTTGGCCGACATGCCCTGCTTATAATGTATGCCGTTCCAGTTTCGTTTTGCTCCGCCGCCACGAATAGTAAGAATACCATCATGATCTTCTACAGCGCTGAGCTGTACATTGTCTTTATCATCTTTCATAAAAACAGCTTTGTAATTACAAATTTTAAACAGGTTCCGGGGATAATAATATTGAAGTTTATTCCGGTTCTTTCTTCATTAACACCGTGCGTATCGGGAACGGAATATTAATGCCTTCCTTATTATACCGCTCATGCAATCGTTTTATAAATTCACTTTTTACTGCAAACTGAGCCGAGTAATCATTCACCCTCAGAATGGCTTTCAGGTTTATACTGCTGTCGCCAAAACCAAAAAAACGGATGATGGGCTCAAACTCTTTTACACCACCTTCGGTATCATTAAGTGTTTCCTTAATCACTTCTTTTGTTACTTTTTCAACATGATCAAGATCACTGTCATAACTAACACCAACTTCAACGATAAATGACAATTCTGTCTGGGGTAAATAATAATTGGTTACGATCATATCGGCCAGCTTAGAGTTGGGCACAATGATAATATGATCACTCATGGCTCTGATGGTGGTACTGCGCCAGGTTATATCTTCAATAAAACCATCTTCGCCAGAAGAAAGCTTTACAAAATTTCCATGATTTATTTTTCCGGACGAAATGATCTGCAACCCTGCAAATAAATTTGCCAGCGTGTTTTGTAAAGCCAGTGCCACCGCTAATCCACCTACACCTAATGCAGTAAGCATCGGGGTGACAGAAATACCCTGTGTTTGAAGTATGATCAGTAGTCCAACAATATAAATAATTACCCTTACTATGTTCCCCACAATAGATGATGAAGGAATAACTGTATCGGTTCCTGAAGCTTTAATGCTCATCATACCTGATATGATCTTCGCTGTGATCAGTGTAGCTGAAAAAATATAAAAGATGAGCAACCCGTTTTCGAGCCAGTAGATAAAACGGCTGTCCAGCTCCAGTCTTCTTAGCCCTAAAAAAACGCCCAATGCCAGGAACCAGGGTATCACCCATTTGCGGATAGTTTTTATAATCAGGTCGTCGGATTTTATTGCAGTTTTTGCAGCCAGTTTTGAGAACAGTGGCATTACTATTTTATGTACAAACAGGCCAATTAAAAATCCCGAAACAATATAAATAGATAACTGCAGAATATCATTTTCACTCATGTAATCAGTATTTTAAAATTATGCTGCAAATTTACTTCATATCAAATTCAAATCAGCGTTAAAATATAATCTTTTAAAAGCCCGGGCCCACAGGTGCTTTTCTGCAAATCCATTTAAAAAGGCGTTTGCTTTTTAACATGGAATCAGTAAATTACAATACTTAACATTAAAGTATGCCAACAAGTAACAGGAGAAATTTTCTGAAAGAATCGGGTCTTATCTTATTACCCGCTTTAATTCCCGGAGGGAGTTTATCTGCAACTCAAAAACCAGGTAAGCATTATCCCGCTGATGATATTCCGGTTAATTTTTACATGGATGGAATCATGTACGAACCCGAAATGTATATCGGGCAATTACAACAGGCCAATGCTAAAAATAAAATTGAAAAAGACCGCTATGGTTCGGGTGGTGCAGTAGCAGAATTGGAGAAACACTTTGAGGAAATAACCGGAAAGGAGAAATCTGTTTTTATGCCAAGCGGTACCATGGCCAATCAGTTTGCCATTGCGGTACTGAGTGCTGGAAATACCAAAGTGTTTGTACAGGATACCAGCCATGTATACCGTGATGAGGCAGATGCCGCACAATCTGTTTTTCAAAAAAGGTTAATACCACTTGCAAAAAACGAAACGTATTTTACAGCTGAAACACTTAAACAGGCAGTTGAAGCGCTAAAAGAACAGGAAGTGTTTAACAGCGGTATTGGTGCAGTTTCGATAGAAAATCCTGTGCGGAGAACCGATGGAAGAATGGTGCCTGTTGAAGAGATAAGGAAGATAAGCGAATATTGCCGCAGCAAAAATATCAGGCTGCATCTTGATGGGGCAAGGATATATATGGCATCTGCCTGGTCGGGGATCAGCATAAAAGAATATGCTTCTTATTTTGATACGGTTTATATTTCATTATATAAATACCTGGGCGCTTCGGCCGGTGCTGTGCTTTGCGGCGATAAGCAGGTAATGGAAAAAATGCCTCACCTGATAAAGATACATGGAGGCAGCATGTATGGTAACTGGGCTAATGCTGCGATGGCTTTACAGCGGCTGGATGGAATTGAAGACCGTTTGAAGGACACGATAAAAAAGTCAGGCATCATATTTTCTGCGCTCAACAAATTACCGGGCATTAAGATCAGTGCACTGGATGGCGGCACCAATATTTATCTGATGTCTTTGGCAAAAACTATTGATGGAATAAAACTGCAGCAGAAACTGGCAAATGATTACGGTATCCGGATTGGGAGGGTAAATGCAAAAAACGAACTGTACTTAACGGTAAATGAAACCCTGCTTTTAAAGGAAAGTGATTTTATAATTAATTCATTTACCAATGCACTGCAAGCTGCAAATGGCTGAGTTAATGGATTCGATGTCAGCCTTGTAAAGTATACATTATAATGGCAACTGCACAATCAGTTCGCAACCATTACCTGGTGAACTGTTAATGGCAAAATTGCCCGAGAATATTTCAATACGCCTTTTCATATTTTCTATCCCGATGCCTGCTTTCACTGTATCCGGATCAAAGCCAATACCATCATCGGTTATAATGAGTTTTACCGACGATCCCTCCAGCCTGATTATTATATCAACTTTACCTGCATTTGCATATTTTAAAATATTTGTCATTTGCTCCTGAATTATCCTGTACAGGTTTGTCTGGATATCCCTGGAAACAACATCCTTCGTAAATTCTTCAACTTCAATATTAATTTCAAACTGGTCTGTCTCACGCATTGGCTCTATAAGCAATTCAATAACATCTTTTAACGAAACTTCATCTTTGGTATAAGGCGTTAAACGGTGGGAGAGTTTGCGGATATCATTTATTGATTCGTTAACATAATCAATACAGTTTTTAAGCGTTGCGGTCAATTCTTTTTGATCAGCAGCCGACCTTAAAGCCATACCGAGGTAAAGCAGGGTGGCAGACAGGAGCTGATTTACATTGTCATGTAATTCCATCCCTATCTCACGTCGTTCTTTTTCCTGCGTGTCAATTATGGTAACCGCAATATGCCGTTCATGTTCTTTTTCCCGGGTAATATCCTGCATAGCACCGATCATACGAACCGGTTTTTTATTATCATCGTACACTATAAAAGCCCTGTCAAGAATATTGTTGTACGAATAATCTGCACACCGGTAGCGGTATTCCAGCTGAATTGCTCCTGTCCTGTTTTTAAATGCCTCACCTAAAATATTTTCAATCCTGCTTTTATCATCTTTATGAATATTATCCTTCCACCAGTCGGCGCCATTGTCTATTTCATCAAATGAATAGCCAAACATTTTACTGATACCTTTATTATACAGGATCGTATCGTTTTTCATATCCCAATCCCAGATTGTATCACTGGTTGCCCGGGAAAGTATCTCATACCGCTCTACGGCTTTTTTCATTTTTTCTTCATCCCTGTTACGCTCCGTTACATCACGGCCAAAAGCAAGCACATTGCCATCTTCCAGTAATTTGGCTTTTATTTCCATATCAACCGGCGAGCCGTCCTTTCGCTTAAACTTACGATACAGCGTTACAGGATGCCCGGCGAGAATGGCTTCATATTTTTCGGCACTTATTACCAGGTCACCAATCAATATATCATTAAGCCGCAGTTCAGCAAACTCTTCTTTTGTATAACCCGATATATTGCAGATTATATTATTAAACTCATGGATTGTTCCATCAAAGGAATAAATCAGGATCGCATCACTTGCCTGCTCAAAAAGGTTGCGGTATTTTTGTTCAGTTTTCTTTATCAGTATCTCACGTTCTCTTTTATCCGTAACATCAATCAGCATATTAACGGCACCGGATAATGCTCCTGCAGCATTAAACAATGGAATAGGAGAGGGAAGAATATGCCGGATAGTTCCATCCTGTCTTTGCACAATTACTTCCCTGCCAATAACAGGCCTTGCTTCTTTTAATGCAATGGCCATCGGGTATTTTTCAAATGGCAGCGCTGCACCATCGGTATTAAATATTTTAACGGATCCACACCACATATCTTTCCCCGCTACCGGAATTCTGCCCCAGAGTTTAACAGCTGCATCATTGAATATCTGAATGTAACCGTCAGCATCGCAGGTATAAACAGCTTCAGGCAGGTTCTCTATCATATACCTGAACTGGGCTTCGTTTTGCTTTAACACATCCTCAATCCGTTTCTATTCGGTAATATCTTTAAATACCAAAACTGCCCCGGCAATCTGTCCATGCTCATCAAGTAATGGAGTTCCGTTATTACTGATAACAAGTGATTCTGCATTTCTCGTTTTAAGGATCGTATTATTTTCCCACAGGATAATTTCTCCCTCTTCAATGATACGGTTAATAATATTTCTAAAAGGCAACCCTGTTTCTTCATTTACCACATCATATACAGTTTGCACCGGTTGGTTTTTTACTTCTTCATAATTCCAGCCGGTCATTTTTTCTGCAGACGGGTTCATATACAGTATTCCTCCATCCTTACCGGTTGTTATTAATCCTTCAGAAATGCTGTTCAATGTAACATTAAAATGTTCCTTTTGTATAGCAAGTTTCCGGGTTATCTCATTCACCCTGTTGATCTCTATGATCAAAAAATAAAATACAATACATAAAAGCAGCATTGCCATAATAATACCTGCATACGCAAGATTATTGTTACTGCGGCTTACTTTTGTAAATATGTTTTTTGCCTGGTACAAAGAATCACGAATAACCAAACTTGTTTTTTCGTGCACTTTAATTATCGAATCGGTCAGCAATATCCCTTTTTCAGTTGCGAGTAACTCAAGGGCTTCCTTACAATTACCTGCTTCGCAAAGTCTTTTTATTTCCTGCATAAATTCTATCTTATGCTTTACCAGGCTGTCCAGTCTCACAAACAAGGTTGAATCTACAGAACCGCTTTCCCTATCCTGAAATTCTTTCAGACTATTGTATTTACTCTGTACAGAATAAATAACCGAATCAAAATTTTTAATGAATCTTTTATTACCTGTGCCGGCATATCCCCTTACAGCAGCTTCTGCAGCCTGGATTGACAGGAACATATCATCGAATTTATTTTCCTGCACAGCCAGTTCATTCTGCTTATCATAATCAGTTTCAAGCCATTTATTCTGATGGTCGAATGCGTAAATAGCCAAAGCCAGCATTGCAACCGAAATCAAAAGTGCAAACAGTAATATCCTTTTCCTGCTTAACCATGTTGAAACCTGTTTGTAAGTTTTGTTCATCTTTACTTATCCGTCTATTTGTTTTTATTATTTGATTGCCCTGTTTAGTTACAGTTTATCTCATCTATAATGCCTGGTATTTTTTCAAATTCATGATATTTATCGAAAAAATAATCGGCGCCGAGTGATTTGCACAGGTTTTGTACCTGGCTGTCGGTATGAATGGATAATACAATTACAACAGTTTTCCTGTTACCGTTCTTAATTTCCTTTAATAAGCGGTATGAATTGTTTTCCGGCATATTTATATCCAGCAAAACAATATCGGGCTTGTTTTTTCTTAACTGCATTGAAGCTTCAGTATATGAAACAGCGTGCTGAATTTTTTTGATATACTGATTATCAGACAGTAATTCCTTCAGCCTTTGTATTATCTCAATTGAATTGTCAACAATGCTTAATGTCATGTACTTTTATAATTATGTAAAGGAAAATGAATCTGTTGTGTAAAATTATAGCAATTAGAACCTTGGCTATATAGAAGGAATTTAAGCAGAAGTAGAACATTTTCTACAACATAGAAAGTTGTGCTGAAGAAATTTACAGGTCTATATCGCGGATAATATTATTTGCAATTGCATAACGTGTAAGCTCAGAATTATTTTTCAGACATAATTTTTCGAGGATACGGCTGCGGTGGGTACTTACAGTTGTTAATGCCAGCGAAAGCATATTGGCTATTTCGGTGGTTGTTTTTCCGGCGGCAAGCAGTTTAAATATTTCGAATTCCCTGTTGCTGAGTAACTCATGCGGGCTTTTTTCCGTTTCCATTTGCACAAGCAGTTTTTCAGCAATTTCAGGGGTAATGTATTTCCTGCCCATCAGGATTCGCTGTATGGCAGTTATCAATTCATAAGGCGCTGCATTTTTATTCATATAACCAGATGCGCCGGCTTTTAAAACCCTTACAGCATACAAGTCTTCGCTGAAAATGCTCAGTATCAGTACCGGCAGATCGGGCTTTATCAGTTTGATCTGCTCCAGGGCTTCCAACCCGTTACGGCCGGGCATATCCAGGTCAGATATCACCATATCAAAATCGTTCCGGGTTATTTCCTTGATCAGTGTTTCACCATTATATACTTCGGTAATCTCTATTGCAGGGTATTCGTCTTTCAGTATCTGGATGAGTCCCATCCTGATAAAGCTGTGATCATCTGCTATAATTACTTTTTTCATATCTTTTAAAATACAAAGCCCTGTTATTGATACGGCAATGTAATCTTAATTTTTGTTCCTTTTCCAATTGTTGATTGTAATTCAAATCTTCCACCCAGGGCCCTGACCCTTTCTTTCATACCTAATATACCAAAAGTCTTCTTATTCAGGATTGATTGTACATCAAAACCTCTGCCATCGTCCTGAACACTCACAATTAATTTATCATTCAAAAGTTTTAAGGAAGTTACCACTTTTTTGGCCATCGCATAACGGGTTATATTGGTGAGTGATTCCTGAAAAACCCTGAATACGCAGGTGGCAATTTCCTCACTGAATTTTAAATCCGGCACAAAACCTTTTAAATGAACCGGAATTCCGGTATTTGCTGTAAACTGGTTTGCCTGGGCTTCAATAGCATCTGCCAGCCCATATTCATCCAGTATGCTTGGCTTTAATTCGTTTAGAATACGGCGTACCGATTGGTTACTACCGTCTAAAAGCTGTAAGATATTGGAAAGCTTATTTTTATACTGCCTGTCTTGCTGAGCTGTTTTTTTATCTAACCAGGCTACATCCATTTTAATGGCAGTAAGCTGCTGGCCAAGCTCATCGTGAATTTCACGGCCTATCCGCCGGCGTTCCTCTTCCCGTATGGTTACCAGGTGATCGGTTAAACGGCGCAGCTCTTCATTATTTTTATTTAATTGCTCCTGTACTTTTTTTCTTATGGTAATATCCCTTACAAATGCAGCAACAAGGGGTTTTTCTGCAATATCCATTATGGAAATACTTACTTCCAGGTCAATCAGTACTTTGTCTTTTCTGCAATGCTTTGTTTCAAACTTTACAGATTTTTTTTCCAGCATCTCCGCAATCCGGCTTTCTACTTCTGCCTTAGTCAGGGTTGCTTCTATTTTGTTGATATTTTTACGCATTAGTTCTTCACGGCTATAACCGATCATTTTGCAATAGGCAGGGTTTACATCCAGAATATTTCCCTTATCATCTGCCAATATAAAGCCATCCAGCATGGTATCAAGTGTTTGCTGGTTACGCAGGGTAAGTAATTGTTTTTCCAGTTCTGCATTTTTTCTGTCGGTAATATCCCGTGTAACACCCAGCAGCGATATGATTTTTCCAGCCGCATTTCTTAAGGGTACTGCATTTGTTTCCAGCCAGCGGGAAGTACCCTTCAGTCCTGTAATTTCAAATTCCATTTTTCCGGAAATACCTTTAAATACATTTTTAGTAAGTTTAGCAAAACCGTTCCGGTAGGGCTCCTTAACAATATCCAGCACTTTATGCCCTTTAACTATTTCAAGGCTATCAGCCTCAAGCATGGCCAGGCCAGCAGGATTCATATCCAGCAGGCTCCCGCTTTCATCAAGCAGTTTAACACATTCAGGCTCGTTCAGCAAAATTGTCTTCAGCCGGTTTTCACTTTCTGCAAGTGTAGTTTCTGCAATTCTTTTTTCCGTAACATCTTCCGCATAACCGTATTCCAGTTTATTATCATCATTATCAATAACAACATGTGTTTTTGCCGATATCCAGCGTATTTCGCCGCCGGGCCTTACAATACGATACGATATATTTGTTTGTGTTGTGGCGCTGATCTGTTGATATGCTTCTTTCAGCATCTTTTTATCATCCGGGTGAACGGCATTAATAAAATCTGCCGGATTGCGGTACAGGTCATGGCATTTTCTGCCCCAAACCGTTTCGTAAGAGGGGCTGATATAAAGGGTTTGATAAGTATTGAGGTCATTTACCCAATACACACCTGAGATATTTTCAATAAGATTCTTAAACTGTGTTTGCGATTGTAATAATTCATTTTCTGCCTTTTTACGCTCTGTTATATCCCTGATAAAAACCAGGCGCCTGCCATCTGCAATCAGCTTTGCCCTTATATCAACATTAATTGGTTTGTTGCCTTTGGCTTTCATTATCCGTTCAGTGATAACTGTTTTACCCATTTCAAGATCAGCAAAATGAAAAGGTTCTTTTTCCAGGTCTTCTTTAAATACAAAATCAAAAATTGTCATCTTCATTATTTCGGGTTCTGTATAGCCCGACAATTTAATTACACTGCTGTTGATGGTAATAAAACGCCCTAATTCATCAATAATAAAAATTCCATCGGAAGCCTGCTCTACCAATGTGCGGTATTTTTCTTCACTGTCTTTAATTTGCTTTTCATAAATATGCCGTTCGAGAGCAATTTTTACCTGGCTTGTATACCGGTCTATTAATTCCAGGTCATAAACTGACGGTTTTTTTATTTCTGGATAATAAATTGCAAATGTGGCCAGCACATTATTTTTATTTCCAAAAACTGGAGTTGACCAACAGGCTTTTAAATTATGGGCCAGCGCCAATTCCCGGTAATCTGCCCACAGGGGATCCGCGGCAATATCAGAAACGATTATTCTTTTTTTCAGGTAAGCTGCAGTTCCACAGGAGCCTGCATAGGGGCCGATAAGTTCACCATCAATGGCATCGTTATAAGCTGCGGGTAAACCTGGCCCTGCTCCAAAAAATAAACGCCGGCCTTCATCATCGGGTAACAGGATAGAACAAAAAGCATCCCGGGCCAGGGCCTCGTAATTTAAAGCAACAGTATTCAATATCTGTTTTAAAGGTTTACCGGTGGCAATCATTTCCATTACTTTCTTTTCAGCTTTGAAAAGCAAGTCAGCTTTTTTCTGTTCGGTTATTTCCCTGAAATAAATGGATAATCCTTCACCCGAAGGGTAGATATGGTTTTCGTACCATTTATCAGATTTAGGATAATATTCCTCGAGGTACACATATTTTTGTCCGGTCATTGCTTCTTCATAGGTTTTCAGATAACTGTTTTTAAAATCCTCCCAACTGTATTCATTAAAAATAGTCCCGATCTGTTTGCCCAGCATTTCCTCTTCCGGCTTGCCAAATATTTCTGCTGCCCGTTTATTAACATATGTATAGCACCAGTTTTTATCAAGCGATATAAAGCCATCAGTAATCCTGAAAAGGGTATTCCTGTATTTTTCCTCACTTTCTTTAATGCTCTTTTCAGCATTTTTTAGTGCGGTGATATCAACAAAGGAAACCAATACTTTATTAAGGTCTTTTGCAAATTGGGGGGGCACAGAAACGCTGAGTAACAAATGTTTGATTTCTCCTTCAGGCGTTTTAACAGAAATCTCATTTTCATAATTGGTACAACCATACATTAATTGATGCAGTTCATCTGCAAATACCGGCCACGAACTTTCGAGAAACCAGGCAGGCAGAAAGGTAAGGAGTTGTTCAAAATTTGCAGCGTTATAAAATTTAAGGCTGGTTTTATTTACAGATATGACTTTAATTAAACCGGCTGTATATTTCAGTTCCTTATGGTTATTAAGCAGGTAAGATTTTATATCTGTAATGCCTGTGTCAATCTTTTCTTGCAGGTATTTTTTTGCTTCCGAAAAATCTTCTTCCCAGATCAGCAAGGCAGAATTTTCGTAATAGATATGAGCCCTTTGTTCTGTTTCTTTTAAATCAGCCTCGGCCTTTTTCTTTTCGGTAATATCCTCCATCGAAACCAGCCAGTGCATAGTTTTGTTAAGGACCAAAGACTCAATCGATAACAAGAGATTTAAAGTTCTCCCATCAGGGATCAGTATATTGATTTCTTCATTTTCTATGATCCCTTTTTCCAACAGCTCTGATAATACTTCATCCCGGTTACGGACATATCCGGGGCTTGTTAAGCCAATTTCCCCAGAAGTTCTACCGATGAAATCTTCTCTTCTTAACCCTAACAGATTGGTAAGTGTTTCATTTATATCAACAACACGCCGCTCACTGTTTATAATAGCCAGTCCAAATACTTTTGAATGAAATGTTTTTGAGAACAACTCTTCTCTTTCAGTAATTTTTTTATTGGCCAGAACGGTTTCAGTTATATTTTGTGTTATTCCAAATAGTTTAATAAGCTTACCAGCCTCATCTTTTTCCAGTTGCCAGGTGAGGAATAAGTACCGAAGCGGCATCATCGCAGGATTGGTACGGTATATTTTATTTTCGGGCAGCCTACCCTGTGATGCCAATTCATAGGATTCAAGCCATGCCGCCCTGTCTTCGGGATGTACCCTTGCTGTAATTATGTCAAGTTCGGGTGCGGTATCTGCAGGTTCCAGGTCGAAAAGCCGGAAAATCTGTTTTGACCATAAGACGGTTTTCGTTTGCAATCCAAATTCCCAGTTACCCAACTGTGCCAGTTCCTCGGCTGCCTCAAGGCTAATATTTGCCTTTTTCAATAACGCTTCAGCCTGGGCTTTTACAAGTTCCGATTGAATACTGAAAGAAGCGATCGCATACAATGCACTAAAGAAAATGGCAATAATGATTATCAGAAAAATAGATACACCAAACCCTGCATCGTAGAACCCGTTTCTTTCGCCCTCAAGCCCTAGCCATGCCAGCAGTACAAGAACCCCAACAAAGCCAGGGAATGTGTTGCGGAACACTTTACCCCCGGTACTGTTACTGCTTATAAGTTTCATCATGCCGTCTCCCGGCCGGGAAAACAAAGCTGCCAGCATAAGGATCAAAAAGAAAACAGAAGTATGAAAGGCCATGGATTCATATCCGGGAATTTGATAAAGTTCTTTTGAACCAAACATATATCCCATAACTGCTACAAAACCTACTATGCCAATCAAAAGATTCAGCGACTGAAAAACGATTGTTTTAATTTGCTTAACAGGAGCAGGAAATAAAACGATGGCGAAAAGAATAAAGCTGATTGCTGTCAGCGGGGATTGTTTTCCCAGATAAGAAGCTTCATTAATAACAGTACTGAAATCAAAAATATAATTAAGAATATTTATTACCCCTGTAAAAAAAATGATAACAGAACAAATCCGGATCATCATACCTGCAGCCCGGTTGCTGCGCTCATTATTTAATACCCTGAGTGTCAGGCCGGCAAGTAAAAAACAAATTGCTGTATCCACATTCATTGCAGCCCAATCAGGATATATACTTTTAAGAACAGCAATATTGCCAGCCCACCCGGCTAACACAGTGATACCCACTATCATCAATATATAGCTAAAGAGCGAAGAGAAAAATTTAAACCTTTGAATCATGGGTATTAATTAATTTTTCATAGTACAACAAACGGAGTAAGTCAATTTTAAATAAAGGAATTATTATATAATGTACAAAAAATATACGACTAAAGTTAAATTATCTTTATTTTCAATAACTTGAATCAAAAATAACTGCTGCCGGATAAATAATCTTCAGTATTGCTGCAGTTTATTTTTAGTAGCTTGGGAAGCAGGCCATCTTGGCAGTGAGGAAGAAATGCTGTATATATACAAGTTTGCTTTGTGGCAAACCGGGCATCCGGATTTTCATTTAAGATAAATAATGACAATGAAATATCTTTTTTATTGCATTCTAACAGTTTTCATTGCCTGCAATGCCGTGGCACAATCACAAAAAGCAAAGACAATACTTTTCATTGGCGCCCACCCCGATGATGAAACCGCATTGGGTGAGGTGTTGGCTAAATATGCCAGGCTTGGTAACAAAGTATATATTATGATTACAACTGACGGCAGAGACGGAACGAGGGTAACTAAAATTCCGGCAGGGGATTCACTTGGCAATCTTCGCAAACAGGAAACCACCTGCAGTTGTGAAAAACTGAGTATTGAACCTCCCATCTTTTTATCCATTGAAAGATTGGATACAAAGATTGGTGTGGGAAAATATTTTAAATGTCACAAGCAACTGTTAGACTCTCTCAAAATAAAAATCCCTGCTATCAACCCCGATGTGATTCTCACATTTGGACCGGATGGAGATACACATCATTCAGAACATATAGTTACCGGTGGAGCTATAACTGAATTATTACTCAGTGAAGGATGGGTGGATAAATATCCGTTGTATTATTTAGCCTGGAAAAAAGACAAAACTGATGTTGATGACCTTGGTTATGTTGATGAACAATATTTTAATGTTCAGATCAATTATACACAAGCAGATGAAAATAAAGCCATGGAGGCGTTAAAATGTTATGTTACCCAATATACGCCTGCAGAATTAGCAGAAGAAAACGAAAGAAAAATAAAGGATATAGAAAACAGGTCATACTTTAGAAGATTTGTAATTAAGAAAGGGTTGCAAACTGATTTTTTTAAGGTTGATAACTAAATACCTGTCAATGGATAAATATTCCCGGAGGCATTTTTTTAAAGATTCAGCACTTATAACTGCAGGTATCAGCTTCAGTAAATTTTCTTTTGCCCATACTGAAACAGATCATACTTATACAAGCATTGCAGAACTAAGTGAACTCATTCGCCTCAAAAAAATTTCACCGGTAACCATAACCAAAGCCTGTTTAAAAAGAATTGAACAACTTGACCCGCTAATTAATTCTTTCATAACAGTAATGAAGGAAGAAGCTTTGGCAGCGGCAAAAATTGCAGAAGCGGAGATCAGAAATGGAAAATGGAGAGGGCCTTTACATGGTATTCCGGTTGGCTTAAAGGATAATATTGATACAGCAGGAGTTTTAACCACGGCCGCAAGCGGAGTATATAAAAACCGGGTGCCGGAAAAAGATGCAGTGCTTGTTACCAAACTCAAAAACGCAGGAGCAATTATTATTGGAAAGCTGAACATGCATGAATTTGCTTTAGGCACAACATCACATATCAGTTATTTTGGAGCTGTTCATAATCCCTGGAACAAAGATTATATAGCCGGAGGATCTTCCGGTGGCTCGGCTGCGGCTGTTGCTGCAGGCCTTTGTTATGCAGCTATTGGAACAGATACCGGAGGTTCTAATCGCCTGCCACCTGCATGTTGCGGCGTAACCGGCTTAAAAGCAACTTATGGATTGGTAAGTATTGAAGGAATTATTCCCGTGATAAAAAGCAATGACCATGCAGGCCCTATTTGCCGTTCGGTACAGGACACGGCCATTTTATTAAATGCGCTTGCATCTCCAGCAATTGATAACTACGGTGCCGGTATTGATTTCAGAAAATCATTTCAGAAAAACAATAAGCCCGTTATCGGTGTAATGAAAAATTATAAAGCTTCAGATGAAGTTGAAACTGTTTTCCGGGAAGCGATCAAAGTCTTCAGGTCACAGGGCTGCACTATAACAGATGTCGTACTTCCAGAAATACCTGAGACATCCGGTTTTGCTGTTGCAGAAATAGAAGCTTACCACCAGCATTTAATAACTGAATATAAAAATGACTACAACCCGGTTACACTTGCCGGCATGGAGGGTTTGAAAAAAGTAAGCGCTGCAGATTATATTAACCAGCGAAATCAAATGGATGAAGACCGCATTACCATTTCAAAAAATCTGTTTAAAGATATTGATGTGATGATATTGCCTGCAACAACCACTGCAACGCCAACGCTGGAAGCGGCCAAAACAAATGGCCCTTTTGCACTTGATCCGTTTAACACCGACTCATTTAATTATTATGGGTTACCTGTTATAAGCATACCCTGCGGAGTTGATAAAAATGGATTACCATTGGGTATGCAGCTTGTTGGCCCAAGATGGGGAGAAGCTGAAGTACTGGATGCAGCAGATAAATATCAACAGGCTGCAACCTGGCATTTAAAGCATCCTTTTAAGTAATTAAACAAAATAAATGAGCTTCTTTTGTTGATATAGTTCAGCTTCAACAGCAAGGAATATAAATCATGCTAAACAAAATTTCTATAAACGCATTGCTGGCTTGCGATATTTTTGTTTGGATGGTACCTTTGATAGTATTTGAACTATACTGGCGGTTTATCTTATCAAAAGAATAGCTTTATGCAAAAAGTCTTTTTAATATTTCAAATATTTTTTTGGGGTCTGATCATATCGCTCTCCCTGTATTTTTTTATGGACAATGTGGTTGCATATTTATATGGCTACCGCAGTAGAAATTTCGGAACCAGTTTTTTCAATAACCAGTTTTGGGTAGTACTTCATCTTATCGGAGGCACCATGAGTTTACTCCTTGGCCCAACCCAGTTTTGGCCATTTATCCGCAAGAGGTTCCTGGCTTTTCACCGCCTGGCAGGTAAGATTTATATGCTTGGAATATTGTTGATTGGCATTTCGGTAGCCCGGCTTGCTATGGTGAGTGCCTGTGTACCCTGCCGTATTTCACTTTCGCTGTTAGGTCTCTTTGCCGTGCTTTCGACCTGGTTTGCATGGAAAGCTGTTTTAGGCAGAAACATAAAAACTCACCGGCAAATGATGGTAAGAAGTTATATCTGTGTGCTGGCATTTGTTGCCGTGAGAGTTGACGATGTACTCCCATTGGATTTTCTTTTTGGAAATATTGAAGACCCTCTTTTCAGAAGGACAGTCAATGAATATTTTTTCTCTTTTGTGCCATTGATTTTTGCGGAGATAGTGATGATCTGGATACCTTCAGTTTCCCGATTGAAAGCGAAAACAAAAACTAAACTTTAAACAGTGAACCCAAGCCTTAATTTACCACTTCAGCTAAACGAAAGAACAATCCTGATTGATGTACTACGTGGCTTTGCCTTACTGGGTGTTATCATTGCCAACCTTGCAGGGTTTATAACTTTTGCATTACCGGATGAACAAGTTGCCCTTCTTACAAATACAAAAGCTGATAAAATTGCCGGACATTTTCTTATGCTCTTTATTGACAATAAATTCATAACTATTTTTTCCCTTTTGTTTGGTTACGGCTTTGGCGTAGTGATGGAAAGGGTGGCGGCAAAAGGGATCAATGTAAATTCTTTTTTTATCAGAAGGATGCTTATACTTTTTCTATTTAGCCTGCTGCATCTAGGAATCTGGTGGGGTGAGATTTTAAATGTGTACTCCACTTGTGGTTTGTTGTTATTGTTTTTCAGAAAATCATCTAACAGGAAATTACTGATATGGGCAGCCGTATTATTACTGATCTGCACGCCGCTGATACAAGGTTTAAAGATATACCTGTTGCCGGCCAATACTGTAGAATTAGATAATTTACTGACTGAATATGTGATCAGTATGAAAGGTAAAAGCATACCGGATATACTTTATGCTAATTACAAAGCAGTCTGGTATATTTTTTTTGAACGTTGGTCGCAGTACAGGGATATGTGTGAAGTGCTGGCAAAATTCCTGATTGGATATTATGTGTTGAGGATGGGCTGGTTAAGTAATATTGGATCCTATTTGCCAGGAATTAAAAAAATGCAAAAGATCACCTTGCTGATTTCTTTATTCTATTTACTTGAAAAAATTGTAATTGAAATTTACGGATTTAAGCTCAGCGGTAATGAAATGAAACTTGCTGAGTATGTATTTACAAGAGTTGGCATTTTAAGTCTTTCTATTTTTTATTGTACAACGCTTGTTTTAATATATCACAACAATAAAGATCTGAAACTGTTTCAATCTTTCCGTTGGGTAGGTATGATGTCGCTAACCAATTATTTAACCCAAACCCTTTTTTATGTAGTATTGTTTTATGGGCTTGGGTTTGGCATGTTGGGTAACATACACCTGCAATGGGTTATACCTATTGGCGTGGCATTTTATTTCCTGCAATCAATATTAAGCTGCTATTGGCTCAGGTATTTTAATTACGGTCCTGCAGAATGGATCTGGAGACAACTGACTTATGGAAAAAAATTCCCATTAAAAAAGCACTATCAATCCCATCAAATACCATAAAATGGCTGACTCATTAACCTATTGAAAAGCGAAAAGAACTGCAGTGGCTTTATTGAACGGTATGATGCAGTGACCTCACCATATAATTACAGTTAGTATATATTTTAAAGTACAGAACCCTGCTCTTGATACGGTAATATAACCTCAATTTTTGTTCCCTCACCAATTGTTGATTGCAATTCAAATCTTCCATTCAGGGCCCGTACTCTTTCTTTCATACCTAATATACCAAAAGTTTTCTTATCCAGGGTTGATTGTATATCAAAACCTTTACCGTCATCCTTAACACTTATAATTACTGTATCATTCAACAGCTTTAAGGAAGTTGCAACGCTTCTGGCCATTGCATAGCGGGTAATATTAGTAAGCGACTCCTGAAAAACCCTGAATATACAAGTGGCAATTTCTTCCTGAAATTTTATTTCCGGGATAAAGCCATTTAACTCGACCGGAATTCCGGTATTTGCAGTAAACTGGTTTGCCTGCGCTTCAATGGCATCCGCCAGCCCATATTCATCCAGTATGCTGGGCTTTAATTCGTTTAATATGCGGCGTACCGACTGATTACTTCCATCTAAAAGCTGTAGGATATTGGACAACTTATTTTTATATAAAATGTTTTCCGCTGCCGTTTTTTTGTTTAACCAGACCACATCCATCTTAATGGCAGTAAGTTGCTGGCCCAGATCATCATGAATTTCACGTCCTATCCGCCGGCGTTCTTCTTCCCGTATGGTAAGCAGGTGGGCTGTAAGCTGTCTTAACTGCAGGTTATAATCTTCAATTTGCTGCTGCGCTTTTTTCGTTTCTGTAATATCCAGCGCTGTTGTAAATGAACCAATCATTTTACCGGATTCATTTTTTGTAAGTACTGTTTTAAATAATACATTCCGGATAGCACCACCAGGCTGCACTATCCTGAACTCAGCCTCCACCTCTCCGTCATTAAACATGATATTAACAGCAGTATCCATTATCATATAGTCATCAGGATGTATCACCCCTTTTAAACCTGCTACCGTATGTGAAAAATCCCCTGGCCTTACGCCAAATATTTTATACAACCCGGCTGAAATATGCATGTAATCATTCTGGATATCAAAATAACCATGACCCAGGTTACCCATACTTTCGGCCCGGATTAACCGCTGTTCACTATCAATAACCAATTGCCGTTCCTTCTTTCGCTGGGTTATATCTTTAACAAAAGCGAGCAAATTTCCATTAGACAAAAGCTTGGCAGTTATTTCTACATCAATACGCCTGTTTTCCCTGCACTTCATGGGCCTTTCAGCAACCACGGTTTTACCTTCTCCCAGTTCCTTTAGGTGCAGGGGATTTTTTTGAACATCATCATCAAACAGAAAGTCATAATAGCGCATTTCCAGAATTTCAGCTTCCGCAAGCCCGGTTAATTTAACGGTTTGATTATTTACGGTAAGAAATTTGCCTAAAGGATCCGTTATAAAAATAGCATCAGATGCCTGGTCAATAAGTGTACGGTACTTTTCTTCGCTGGCAATCAGGGCTTTTTCTGTTTTCTTCTTTTCAGTAATATCCACCATGGAAAGGAGCCAGTGCTGGTTGTCATTCAGATTAATGGCATGTACGGACAGCAATATTGCTTTTTCTATTCCGGACCTGGATTCAAATTCAATTTCTACATTTTCAATTTTCCCGTTGGCAAATAATTGTATAAGCAAATCATCCCGGCGCTGAATAAATTCAAGGCTGTTTATTCCCACTTCGGCGCTTGTTTTACCGATAAGATCTTCCCTTGTATATTCTATCAGGCTTTCAAAGGATTCATTGACTTCAACATATTTCCGGTTTTTATCCAGAATTGCATAGGCATATCCTTTATTATGAAATACCTTTGAAAATTTCTCCTCTTTGTCTTTAATATTAATTTCGTTATAATGACGTTCCAGTGCAATTTTTGCCTGGCTTACGGCACGTTGAATTAATTTGATATCATCTTCTGTTGGTTCTCTTATTTCATGATAGTATATGGCAAAAGTTCCCAACACTTTATCGCTCTTATCAACTATAGGGCAGGACCAACAGGCCCTCAGGTCAAAAGGTTCTATATACTTCAGGTACTTTGCCCACAACGGATCTGTTTCAATATCTGTTACAACCACCATCTCTTTACGGTATGCTGCTGTGCCGCAAGATCCATTTTCCGGCCCTACAGGAAAGCCCACAAGCAGTTCGTTATACGCATCCGGCAAACCCGGCCCTATCGTTGTCTTTACAAACCTGCCCTCTTCGTCAAGCAGCAATATTGAACATACTGCATGTTCCGATAACTCTTCATAATTAGATAAAATCTTCTTTAATATTGTGTCCATATCTGTTCCGGTGGCAATCATTTCCAAAACCTGCCGTTCACCCGAAACAATCCTTTCCAGTTTCTTTCTTCCTGAAATATCTCTCAGAATGGCCAGGTAATTTCCATTGTACATTTTACTGCCGCTTAGTTCAACCGGCAGCAGGGTCCCGTTTTTACACCTGAAATTCCGTTCAAGGATCTCTGATTTATAATCATTGAACTTAAGGACTAATTCATCTTTTTCACTGACGGCAATATCAGCTGCATTTAATTGCAGAAATTCTTCCCTGGTATAGCCAAACATACTGACGGCCCTTTTGTTAACCTCCACAAATTGCAACTTTTCATTAGTAATCAAAATCGCATCAGATGCCTGCTCAATAAGCGTCCGGTATTTTTCTTCACTGGCCGTAAGGGCATTCTCAGTTTGCTTTTGCTCATTTTCCCGGGCAGTCAAATTTAAAGAGGTTTGAAAAAGCAATATGGTAAACACAATCACAGAGCTGATTATGAAAATAGAAACACCAAACTCAGCAATATAATAACCTGTCTTTTCACCCTTAAAAATAAGCCAGCCCAGCAGCAGGAAAACAATTAAACAAAAAGGAAAAATCACCCGGAACAATTTTCCACCAATACTGTTGCTGCTGATAATTTTCATCAACCCTTCTTCGGGTTGTAAAAACATAGCAGCAAGCGCTAAAAAAATAAAAGCAAATGAGCTTTGGAACGAATTAATCAGGTAACTATAATTTTCATACGCATTTTCCGTACTGAATACATAGGTTACAAAAGTCATAAAGGCGATAATGGCTATAACCAGGTTTATCATTTGTCCGGCAGCAGGTTGTTTTATTTTTCGCAGATAGGGCAGAAAGGATAAGCCAAAAAGTAAAAAAAACAGCGCATTTAAAGGTGTTTGCCTGCCCGGATATAAAGTTCCAACTGCATCAGGTACATCTTTAATAAACAATTCATCTATTCCGAAATTCAGTTTAAAATTATATTCCAGCAATGTTAATGATCCTGTTAGAAACAGGATTACAGCAAAAAGAGAAATCAGGAATTCTGTTGATCGTTTCTTTTCATCCCGGCGATGCAATAACATGATAGCCCCGCTCAACAAAAAACAAATGGCAGTATTAACCTTTACACTGATGAATTGAGGTGATAAAACTTTCAGCCGGTCAATTCCGGTAACCCATCCGGCTAATACTACAATTCCAATAAAAACAAAAGTCAAACTCAAATAGTATGATACTTTTTTGAATTGCAGCGGGATTGAAACCGGTATTTTTATATTGCCTGGCAAGTTGTTTAAGGGAATAAAACTTTATCAGGAAATATACAATATTTGGATATTATTTTATGTAGAAGAAAAAAAATAATTCTTCTTAAGCTGACAAATTTGAGATAATACAGGCTGGAATTCATTATTTTACAAGTTCTAATATACTAAAACTATGCTTCTTAAAAAATCCTTCGTCTTTGTGGCTGTGTTATGCCTGTACACTTTAACTGTTTCAGCGCAAAAAACCCCCAGTCCAAAAGATCATTTCGGGTTCGCTATTGGCGATAATTATCAGCTGGCTACGTTTACACAAACGGAAGCTTATTTTAAAAAATTGAGTGAAACATCTGACAGGGCTAAATATACGGTAATAGGTAAAACTGAAGAGGGGAGAGACCAGTTCATGATGATCATTACATCTCCGAAAAACCAGGAGAAACTTGCGCATTATAAAGAGATTTCTCAAAAATTAGGCACTGCTGATGCTACAGTTGAAGAAGCAAAACAATTAGCCAAAGAAGGTAAGGCTGTGGTTTGGATTGATGGCGGGCTGCATGCAACAGAGACTGTTGGCATTCATCAGCTTATTGAAACAGCCTATCAGCTGGTCAGCAGAAATGATGATGAAACCTTACGCATCCTGGATGATGTGGTCATTTTAATGACACACGCAAACCCAGACGGCCAGGAACTGGTTACTAACTGGTACATGCGGGAAGACAAACCTGAGAAAAGATCATTAAGCGGTTTACCCCGTTTGTACGAAAAATATGCAGGCCATGATAATAACCGGGATTTTTATATGCTTAACCTGAAAGAAACGCAAAATATTGGCAGGCAGTTATTTATTGAATGGATTCCGCAGATCATGTATAATCATCACCAGTCGGGCCCTGCAGGCTCTGTAGTAGCCGGTGCTCCATACCGGGATCCGTTTAACTATGTTTTTGATCCGCTGATTATTACCGGGCTTGATGCAGTTGGTGCGGCCATGCAAAACCGTTTAAATGCTGAAGCCAAACCTGGCTATACCAGTAAAGCGGGCTCTGTTTTTTCAACCTGGTATAATGGGGGCCTTCGTACAACAACTTATTTTCATAACATGATCGGTTTGCTTACTGAAATCATTGGCAGCCCTAATCCATCTAATGTACCGCTTGTTACAAACCGGTTAATCCCCGATGCAGCAACCCCCAACCCGGTGGTACCGCAAAAATGGTTATTCAGGCAATCGATTGAGTATTCTGTTTCGTTGAATTATGCTGTATTAAATTATGCATCACGCCACAGGGATGAACTGCTGTATAACATTTACCTGATGGGAAAAAACTCGATTGATAAAGGCAACAGAGATACCTGGTCATTGTCTCCATCAAAAACAGAAGCCATGAACAGGTTGTTTCAGGATTCGCTGGATAATGTAAAAACAGGCGGTGCTAATAATAATACAACCGGCCGAAACAGCAGAAGCAATATTCCCCAGAAGTTTTACGACAGTGTTATGAACAATAACAGCTTTAAGGACGCCAGAGGATATATTATTCCATCTGATCAACCTGACCTTGCTACGGCTGTTGTTTTTTTAAATGCCCTTATAAAAACAGGCGTAGTGGTACATACAGCTACTGCAGATTTTACAGTTGCCGGAAAAAAATATCCGGCTAATTCTTATATCGTAAAAACCAGCCAGGCTTTCAGGCCACATGTTTTAGACATGTTTGAACCCCAGGATCACCCGAATGATTTTCAGTATCCCGGTGGCCCGCCGGTACCTCCGTATGACGCTGCAGGCTGGACACTGGCATATCAGATGGGTGTTCAGTTTGACAGGATAATGGAAGGTTTTGTCGGCCCGTTTGTAAAAAATCCCAATGGACAGATCATAAAAATAAAGGGCAGGATTGAATCTGCAGGCAAAGGTTATATTTTAGACGCACGGGTAAACCAATCTTTTAATGCCGTGAATATTTTACTGAACGAGGGTGTTGCTGTTTACAGGATTACCAACAGCCCTGATGAAAATGCTTATAGTAACGGGTCCTTTTATATTCCTTCCGGTTCAAAAACAAAACTTATTGCTGAAAAAATTATAAATGAGAGCGGTGCCGGTTTTTTAAAAGCAATTCAAAAACCCGGGTCGCTGGTAAAAATAAAAAAAGCAAGAATAGCCTTATGGGATTCATATGGCGGCTCCATGCCTTCGGGATGGGTGCGCTGGATAATGGAGCAGTTTAATTATTCCATTGATGTTATTTATCCAAAGGACATTGATACCGGTAATCTCAGATCAAAATACGATGTTATTGTTTTTGTTGACGGAGCCATCCCTTCGGTTAACGGCCGTAACTCGGGAAGGGGAGCTGCTACCCCTGCCAATGTGCCTGAAGAATATAAAAACAGGATCGGAAGAATTACAGCTGACAGATCCATACCTCAATTAAAAATATTTTTAGAGCAGGGTGGAAATATTGTAACCATCGGCAGCAGTACACAATTGGCATATCATTTAAAATTACCCGTTACCGATGCCATGATTGATATTGAAAATGGAACAGAAAAATCTTTAAGCAGGGATAAGTATTTTACACCGGGAAGCATTTTAAGAACAGCCGTTGATAACAAAATGTTATCAGCAGCAGGATTAAATAAAGAAACGGATGTTTACTTTGATAACAGCCCGGTATTTCATATCAACCCCGATGCTGAAAGCAGTGGATTGATAAAACCAATAGCCTGGTTCAATACTGATAAACCATTGAGAAGCGGGTGGAGCTGGGGACAGGCATATTTGAAAAACGGTGTTACATCTTTTGAGGCAAAAGTCGGGAAAGGCAAACTGTTTGCGTTTGGGCCTGAGATTACCTTCAGAGCACAATCATACGGAACCTTTAAATTTTTGTTTAATCAGCTGTATACTTATTAAACTGCAAATGTAATAATCTTATAAAAGGCCTGAATCACCGGGCCTTTTATATTTTACAGAATGCACATAAAATATAAATTGAAATCTCATAATAAAATCGTAATTTCCTGTTAACCGGTTATACTGTTTAAAAGCTGTAGTTTATTATATTTAACTACCCGGCATTAACACTTATCACCGGGACTTTTACTTTAATAATAAAAAACTAAAACATCATTTATGGACAAAGAATTACTTTATGTGATAGGCGGGGTTATCTTAATTTTTGCATTAGGTGTAAAAATCGTTCGTCCTACACAACGGGCCCTTATAGAGCGGCTGGGAAAATACCGCGCCTTTGCCAACCCGGGCTTTCACTGGATCATACCTTTCATTGATAAAATGTATATGGTAAATGTTACTGAACAAATGGTAGATGCACAGGCACAGGAAATCATTACCAATGACAACCTGAATGCTTCTGTTGATGCCCAGGTATATTTCCGGGTTATATCTGATGAGGAAAGTGTAAAATCATCGCAATACAATGTAAACAGGTACGAATGGCAGATTGTAAATCTTGCACGTACCACACTGCGGAATATCATTGGTACGCTGACGCTGAAAAGTGCCAACAGCGAAAGAGGAAAGATAAATGCAGAATTGCATAAAACCCTTACAGAAGAAACAAAAACCTGGGGTATTAATGTGATCAGAACAGAGTTGAAGCAAATTGATCCTCCCTCCGATGTACAGGAAACCATGAACAAGGTAGTAAAAGCCGAGAATGAGAAAATTGCAGCAATAGATTTTGCTACTGCAAGGGAAACGGTAGCCGATGGTGAAAAGCGTGCAAGAATTAAAGAGGCTGAAGGTTCAAAACGTGCACAAATATTAAAGGCAGAAGGTGAAGCAGAAGCCATTAAAATGGTTAATGAGGCTGCCGAGGAATATTTTATTGGTAATGCACAGGTTTTACGTAAACTGGAGGCAGTTGAAAAAGCCATGAGTGAGAATACAAAATTTGTTGTCCCTGCCGGATCAGACCTGGTAAATGTGATCAGTGAAATGGCGGGTATTGTACCATTAAGAAACAAAAGCTAAAATTAGTTTAGGATAAAAGCTGTTGTACATTTTGTACAACAGCTTTTTTATTACCAGTTCTTTCTTTAAAGATTCTTACCGGAAAAATAATTATAAACCCTGTTTTAAAATCTTCCGTATTTAATTTTATAGTTGGGATACTGCACACATATATTTGCCGGTATGAATGGCCTGTCGCAATAAGTATGATCAGCTTTAAAAGCAGTCTGTTTTTTTACATCAGTCAGTAACTGGGTCCAGTTTACATTCGTTTTAAAATAACTGAAGTTATTCTCTACTGCTTCTTTAAAAAAGTAGGAAAAGAATCCCCCAAACTTATTATTACTGGTTGCACGCTGGCCGGCATCAGCCGCTGTTGCAAGAATAGACATAGGCCTCGGGTTTAAAAAAAGAGCACGGCAGTTTTCTGTACTCCATGTAATACCCGGTCCTCTTTTCTGCGGGATAGGAGGACTGACTGCATTGGTTGCTGAAACTTCAGTATTGCAACAGTCACTCAGCACCAGGTTGAATCTTGCGCCCTTTTTTTTGATTGAAGTAAAAATGTCTTCCATATTCAGGGAATTAACCATGTAGCTGTTATCCGGTACAGGCCGCAGGTCTATATAAGGGAAAGGGCGTTTATCTTTTGGTTTTCTGAAACCATGGCCTGAGTAATAAAAAACTACAATATCGTTTGAATTAGGCGTAATGGACTTTATAGCATCCTCTACCATTTTTTTATTGTACGAATTCCCGGAAACGGTAATGTACTCAAATTTAATACCGAGAAAAAAAGCAATCTCCCGAAAAGATTCCACCATCCGGTTCATATCCATTAAGCAGGCATTACCTATAAGAGAATCTTTTATGTTGGCAACTGCCAGTAAAATCATTCTTGTGTTTCTTTCTTCTATAGTCAATCCTCTTGTTCCGGGCCCGAAAAGATTTTTATAAAAATCATCTTTAGCCGTAAAATACTGCAGCACAAGATTTTTTGTCAGATCCTTATTATCGATAAAGTTTACAGATATAAATGGAATGATCCTTTTTTCATTGTTTTGCATAGTGCCATTAAGACCTTCCTGACCAGCAATTCCGAATATTTTTTTATTGCTATCGTTAAACTCTGCTGCAGAAATAATCCCCAAAGGCTCATACATTTCAGAAACTGAATCCAGCCTAAAACAAATCAAAGAAGGTTTAAAGTCTGAATTAACTGTGCCATAAATAAATTCAGGGTTCAATAATTTATAAAAGAGCATATTATCGGGCAAGTTATCTTCCTTCATATCCTCATACTGCTCTTGTACACTCATCTGCACAAGCATTGAATCCTTTCCATGATCGGGTATATACTTTAACCTGATTAAACCTGTACCGTCATCATACCGAACAAACAATGCATTATATGTACCCGGTTCAGCGGCAGGATTGGTTTTATACTGAACATGGTATACAGATTGGGTAAAAGCAGTTAAATTGAAAAGCAGAAGAAATAAAGTACACAGGAAAAACTTTATTCTCATAATATTTTTATTTTAAAGCTACACAAATAATTGAAAAGATTCTTTTCAATCAATATTATCAATTTAAAATAACCCGGTAAAGTAATTTGTTTACAGTTTTTCTGAATAAAAATTTGAAAATGTGAGATATTAATAGTAGAATTACGCTCTAAAACTAATTTAATGATGAACAAAATCTCAAAACCTGCATTTCAATTTATTCTTGGTGGTCTTCTTTTAGTTTCTGCTGCTGTTATTAGTTGTAATAGTGAAGAAAAAAAGGAAGAAACTCCGGCTGCACCGGCAACTACTGAGCAAACACCGGAAACAACACCTGTAACTCCTGACTCAACTCATGTAATGGATTCGGGTGCTGTTAAGCCTGTTGTTCCGGGGAATTAATATTCTTTTTGATCTTCGTTGTCTTAAGTTTTATGCTTTTACCGGTATAAATTGGCCTGTTTTTACTTAACCATTGAATAAGCCATTGTTCTACCCGGTGATGGCCCGGGATTACTATGGCCGCTATGGAAACAAAGATCAACATTTCTATTACCGGTGTATGATTCGTAATTTTTGCAACATACGGATGTAAGAGTAATGTCAGGTATTCAAATAATATCAGGAGAGAGAGTACACCCAGTATTTTTACAGCACGAACATGTATTTTTATCCTGCTGAGCATTAGTGTAACCAGGAAAAAACCCGGAATGAAAATACCTATAAAAAGCAATTGAAGTTGCTGCCTTCTTTCCATTTTAGCTATTTTTTTACTTTCTTCCATCTCCAGTTGCCTTAATTGTTCGTTGCTCGAAAGGATCTGAGACTCTCTTATCCTGGATTTACTGTTTATAGAATCATTTAACACAGTAGCATAATTCATATAGAAAAAAGCGCTATCGATTTTTTTTTGCTCTTTATAATGCTGCGATAAAAAATTAACTGCATCAAGCTGCCTGGGCATAAATCCGCCTATTTCTGCTATGTTTCGGGATATATTGGCATAATACGTCGAAGAATCGCTATTATTTAATTTTTGATATAATTCAGCAAGCCCCAAAGTAGCTTCACTTAATAATTCTAACGCATTAGCTGATTGCAGGTATTTAACGCTGCTCTGGTAATTGGCCCTGGATAAAAGAAAGTTTTCCTGCTTCAGGTAAGTATGTCCCATGCCAACCAAAGATGCCCCGGTCAGGTAATCATTTTTAAGCTCATTAGCAATGCCCAGCGATTTATTAAAGTAACTGTAAGCAGAATCATTCATATTAAGCCGGTCATAAACATCTCCAAGATTTAAAGCTATATTATATTTAAGAGATGTTATCTGCCTGGTTTCAATTAATGAATCTGCTTTGTAATAATAGGGCAGGGCTTTATTATATTCTTCCTGAAAAACATACACAATCCCTATATTCATTAAAACACTGGCAAGGTTCCGGTAATTGCTCCGGTTCTCTTCCAGTTTTAGCTTTTGAAGGTTGTACTCCAATGCACGTGGGTAGTTTCCCAGGCTTAAAAATATATTGGCAATAATACCCAAAGACCTTGACTGCCCCTCCAGGTATTTTATATTCCTGGCCATAAAAAGTGCTTCCCGGCTAATTACCAATGCTTTCTCCGGGTCATAAATGCTGGTCGCATCACCGATTTTCCACATTAAATTAACCCGGTTCGAATCAATTTTTTCTTTATCCAGTAGTTGATAAAGGCTGTCGGCCTTATATTTTTGTGCATTTGCAGTAATAAGTAAAGTCAAAAAACAAAGTAAAAATAAGATCCTGTTCATATCGTTCTGCTGGGTTATGTATCTGTTTGTTTATAATATTCGAGATTCTAAATTTAAAGGATAAATGCCGGTTTAATAATAATTTTTCAGTTAAAATAAACTCCTTTCTGCTGATTTTCGATTTGTAAATTATAGATCTTATGGCAGTTTTATTTGCCAGAACCGGTTTTTTTTTGTATAATGAGGGTAACGTGGTTAAAACCACTCTATTTCTCACTAAAATTATTAAACTATATGATGAATGTAATGAATTATCAGGATTATGATGTAATTGAGCATGTATTTGATGCAATACAAAAAGAAAAGCTGGATGAAGCACAGGATTGTTTTGATGGAAGATTTAAGGCTGTAATATTGAAGAAGGAGGTAGCAACCGATGAATTTCTTGATGTATACCGCAGGATAAAAGAAGGTATGCCCGATGCTAAATTTAAAATTGTTGATTTAACTACTGATGGAGAATCATTTAAGGCTAATATAAAAATTACGGGCACACACACACATACTATTCCTTCTTTAAGAAAAGGATGGAAAACTATGAAGCCTACCGGCAAAAAAATAAATAAAATTGTGAGCTCCGTTGAGATTATTTTACGAGGCGACAAGATTATGGAAATACGTAACATTGAAGATGACAAGGGCATAATTGCAGGTTTACTGAATGAATTGCAACTGCTTCCAAAAAGCTATTCAGAAAATTAAGGGTTAAATACCTGCAAACAAAGGGCCCGGGGAATTTTTTCCGGGCTCTTTGTTTTTACAGCAAGCTGATTTTTTTGATTACCTGAATATCTTAATCTACACGAAAAGACACATTGCAGATAACCCCATAGGTTTGTACCTTGTTATCCTTCACATGGGCCTTAATATCCTTTACATAAACAGAATCAATGTTCCGCACAGTTTTGGCACATTCTGTTACTGCTACCTGGATAGCGTCATCAATACTTTTAGGAGACGAAGCGATTACTTCAATTACTTTTACAATAGACATAAAATAGATTTTGGTTAACAAATTCAAGAAACAAGAATTTACATAAAAAACAGTTCATTGTCAAATAAAACCGGTTTAAATATTTTACAGGATCGTTACAGCAGGTTAAAACTAAATATCCCGGCCCAGCCGGTTTTATTAAGTATTTATCAACATTCTGATAAATACATAATAATTAACCTGGGTATACGTTCCTCTATTTAATTACATGTTACAGGCTTGTATTAATATAATACAGTCCATTTCATCAAATTGAACCCCGTTTCCATATGAAAAACTTAATAAGTTTGGGTAAGCACCTGCTTATTTTATTTGCCGGCAGTTTATTCCTGAATAACAGCTTTGCACAGAACAATGGCATTCTTCCATTAACAGGTCTCCGCTACTTTAAAGAAGGAGTTTTAGCAAAACATATTGAGGTAAGGATTGATGGTGCCCAACTATTAAGCAACCGGGTTCCTTTGAACAAAGAAATTGAAATAACCCTGCAGCAACCTTCCGGATTTGCAGCTGCTAATAATAAAATATTTTTTGCAGGTGCAGAACTGATTGTTTTATCACCCAAAGGTGAAATTCTTTCAAGTGAACCGAATATTCTTTTACAGAACCAGTCAACTGGTTTTGCTGCAAAAGATTTAGCTGCTTTCAGTATTAAGTTCAGTATTAATGCTGCACTTATGAAAACAAATATTAACGGTACAGTTAAAATAAGACTATACGACCTGAAAAGTAAAAATCAATTAAGAATTGAAATGCCGGTTGTATTTGCAAAACCTGGTGAACAGCTGCAGGTTTCAAAAATTGCCAAACCTATCAAATCAGCAGATGGTGTTACCGGTATGATAAACGGCCTGAAAGCAAAAAGCATGTTGGTGAAAGTTGATACAACAATTAAAGTATCTCCTAAAATGGCATATACAAGTATGGACATATCTGATATTGAGGGATCAAGTATTGCAGAGATATTTCAGGGTAAAGAAAATTTTTGGGTATACGACAGTGAGCTGAATGAAATAAAGATAACTGATATTCTTTTAAAACAGGTAAAGGGAGCAATGGAAAACAATAATGTTGACTATACGCTTAAAATACCTTTCCGCTTAAAAAACGGGCCGGCTGTTAAACCCTATACCATACGTTTTCGCTGGGAAGGTCCGGATAAAAAGCAGGTAATAGATGTAGTGGTCAATATGTAAGTATTTAAAATATACATGCTGCCAAAACTCTGTACTTTTTGCAAAATATCCTGACGGTTTTTACGTTTTGCTAATTGTATCCGGTAAAACAACTAAACGCAAACTATTTATTCACACAAGTAAACGGTTGGTATAATTATTGTTTTGTTATACCAACAAAATCCAATTGTATGAGAACTATTACTTACCTGGCTGTTAGTTGCCTCACGCTTTTATTTGTTGCTTTTATTCTGGCTGTTGTTCTTTTTATTAAAGGATAAAATCTTTCCGGAATATCTGCAACAAGGCTTATCTATTGAGGTTATATGCATGATGTAAATGCAACGGATAAAAATATATTGCTATACAGCAATAATTTGCTGCTGCATTACGTTTTCCTCAAAACCCTGTAAAATGAAAAAATCTGTACCCTTAACCACGGCACTTTTCTGTGCCCTTAACCTTCTGATTTCCTGTAGTGTAAGTAAAAATTCTGTTCAGCAAACCAACGTTGTTGAAAAAGCACCTGAAACCAGGAGTTCCTGCTTTGTTCAGCTAAATGATGGCTCTGTTCAGCACTATTCAACTTTGAAACTGGTAACCGGCGTATTGGTAACACCACATTTGCTGGCAGATAATAAAGTTGTTATCAATGCCAGGGATATTAAGGCTTATCAGAATAAAAAGCACTATGCAGTTTCAAAAAATTCATTAACCGCAAACAAAACAACCGCTGTTTCTGTTGAAACCCTTCCGGGGTTTGCAGTAAGGCTGGTTGAAGGAAAACTTAATGTTTACGCCAGGAAGTTTTACAATGGTGTATATACATTAGAAGAGTACTTTTTACAATCCGGCGATGATGGAGAAATCGTTGCTTATTCGCCTGAATCACTGACAAACCTGATAAAGGATAATACAAAAGCGGTTGAGTACTTTAAAAGCAAAACAAAGTACAGCCAAAAAACTAAAAAGCTTCTTGCAGTGGCCGAGCTCTACAACAATCAGCAGATGATTTCAAAAAATTAACCCGGCACCCGGTTTAATTTTCTTTCTTTGCAGTTACCTGATCAATATCAAACAGGTTATACTGTGAAAAAAGATGCTGCTCATATTAAGGTGAATGGAAAGGCTGTTGATGAACAAACACGTTGTGTTCATTATCATTCGGCATTGGATATAATTGCCATAAAATTCAAGTGCTGCCGGGTTTACTATCCCTGTTATTATTGTCATAAAGAAGCAGCAGACCATGAACCCATGGTCTGGAATAAAGAAGAATTTGAAACAAAGGCAATTTTATGCGGGGCCTGCATGCATGAAATGACGATTGTGCAATATAAAACTTCAAACTATTGTTGCCCTGTCTGCGCAGCTGCTTTTAACCCGGCCTGTGTAAATCACTACCACTTGTATTTTGAACAGTAATATGATTTGTATATTTTCACATTAGCAGTAAAGAAGCTAATGTATAATACAAATAAATGAAGCCCATCAATTTTATACCATTCCCCGAACTAAAAACTGATCGTTTAATTTTAAGGCAACTTAAAATTGAAGATGAAAGCGAAATTTTTCTGATTCGTTCAGATGAACGTGTCAACAGGTTCTTAGACAGGCAAAAAGCTAAATCACTTGCAGAAGCCCGTGATTTTATAAATAAAATTAATGCTGCAATCAATAACAACGAATCGGTCTATTGGGCTATCACCATTAAAGATTCGCCGGCATTGATCGGTACTATTTGCTTGTGGAATGTTTTATGGGAGAACAGCATTGCAGAAATAGGGTATGAGCTGTTACCCGACCAGCAGGGAAAAGGGTTCATGCAGGAAAGCATTTCAAAAATAATTGAATATGGTTTCGGGGAAATGCATTTAAAAAAGATAGATGCTTACCCATCTGCCGACAATTTGAGGTCAGTAAAATTATTAGAGAAAAATAATTTTAAACCGGATATGTCAAATACGGACAGGAATATCCACAGCGAAGAACTTAATAATATTGCCATTTATGTTCTGGTCAAAGAAGATTATACAGTTTCTTAACCTGATCAGTTAAGCGAAGCATCAAAGCCTGTTGTTTTAAAATCAACATCGCTGTAATCTTTTACGACATTATATAAGGTGTCACGCTCTACCGGTTTGCGATTTGCCTGTTTAATCAGAGTAACCAGCTCTGCTGTACTCATAGCAGGTGTTTGTTCTTCACTGCCCGCCATACTGTAAATTTTAGTAGAGTCATCAATGGTACCGTCAATATCATTTACACCAAAAGATAAACTCAGTTGTGCATTCTGGCGGCCAAGCATGGGCCAGTAAGCTTTCAGGTGTGGAAAGTTGTCGAGGTATATTCTGGCTATTGCATAGAGCCGCATATCTTCTGTTGTAACCGATTCGGGCACATGGCTCATGGCATTATCCATATTGCGGAATTTTAAAGGGATGAAAGTATTGAATCCGCCTGTCTTATCCTGCAGTTCTCTCAGCCTCCGCATATGGTCAATACGGTGTTCGTATTTTTCAATATGACCATACAACATGGTGGCATTGCTGTGCAACCCTAAATTATGAGCAGCTTCGTGAATGGCCAGCCAGCCGTCGGCATCAACTTTGTCTTCGCAAATTTGTTTTCTTATATCAGGGTGAAAAATTTCTGCTCCACCGCCGGGCAAGCTGTCTAATCCAGCTTCGTGCAGTTGTTTCATTCCTTCGGCTACAGTAAGTTTTGCTTTGCGGAACATATAATCCAGTTCTACTGCCGTAAATGCTTTAACATGTAAACCGGGCCGATGAGCTTTTATCTTCTGCATCAACTCAATAAAATAAGCCATATTCATTTTCGGATGAACACCGCCAACAATATGCACTTCGGTAATCGGTTTACCATCATAGGTCTTTACAATGTCAAGCATCTGGTCAATACTCAGTTCCCAACCATCCTCTTTATGTGCATATAAACGTGAGTAAGAACAGAATTCGCAACTGAACACACAAACATTCGTAGGTTCAATATGAAAGTTTCTATTGAAATAGGTTTTATCTCCGTGAAGTCTTTCCCTGATAAAATTGGCTAATGATCCAACAAAGGGCAGACTGCCTTTCTCAAAAAGCTGCAGGCATTCTGCATCAGTTATCCGTTCACTGTCCTTTACTTTTTGGGCAATGGTTTTAAGGCTTCCATCCGCTGCGGTATCAATCAAAATATTTATTGAATCTGTCATCTCAAAAATTTTTACAAATTTACGATGATATAAGATGTTGTAACGCTAATTTTTTGTTGAATGTACGGTGGTAAAAATTAATGTTTCGTTGTATTGTGTGTACAATAAATGTATATCTTCCCTATCTAAAATTAAACAAAGTTATATGACAATTAAGTTTCGCCTTACATTGATGAGTTTTTTGCAGTTTTTTGTCTGGGGTGCCTGGCTGATCACCATTGGCACCTATTGTCTTAATGCCAAGCACTGGACCTTTCCTGAATTTGGAGCCATATTTTCAACGCTGGCACTTTCTTCTCTGTTTATGCCGGCACTGACAGGTATTATAGCAGACAAATGGATAAATGCTGAACGTCTGTATGGTATCTTGCACATTCTTTATGGTGCTATCTTGTTTTACGTTCCTTATGTTGATGATCCCAATACGTTGTACTATGTGATATTTGGTGCGATGATTTGTTATATGCCTACCATTTCTTTATCAAATTCAATTGCCTACTATATTTTAAAAGACAACAAATTTGATGTGGTTAAAGCCTTTCCTCCAATACGTGTTTGGGGAACCATTGGTTTTATAGTAGCCATGTGGATCACCAACCTTACAGGAAGTAAGGCAAATGCCAACCAGTTTATCATTGGAGGAATTGCAGCGATCATACTGGGATTATATTCTTTCAGTTTACCCAAATGTCCGCCTCCACGTTCCATTAAGAAAGATGCAAGCATCATCGATCAATTAGGTTTAAATGCCTTTAAGCTTTTTGGCAATTATAAGATGGCTTTGTTTTTTATTTTTTCAATGTTTTTAGGAGCCGCTCTTCAATTGACAAATATGTATGGTGATTCATTTTTAAGCGGATTCGAAAATGTTGCGGCTTATAAGGATTCGTTTGTTGTAAAATACTCAACAATTATTTTGTCCATCTCTCAAATGTCGGAGACATTATTCATCCTCACCATTCCATTCTTCCTTAAACGATTTGGTATTAAAAAAGTTATGCTCTTCGCAATGATTGCCTGGGTTTTACGTTTCGGTTTATTTGCCTACGGCGACCCTTCGGCGTTTGGAACTACGTTAATAATCCTTTCTTGTATTGTTTATGGAATGGCTTTCGATTTCTTCAATATTTCGGGATCGTTGTTTGTTGAAACCACAACAGATGCATCTATTAGATCGAGTGCCCAAGGGTTATTTATGATGATGACAAATGGAGTGGGAGCCTGGTTGGGAAGTACAATCAGCGGATATGTGATCGGCAAATATTTCCTTTTTGCTGATGGTTCAACCAACTGGCACGGAACCTGGCTGGCATTTGCCATTTATTCCTTTGTTATTGGTGTCCTTTTCTTTATCTTTTTTAAACACAAACACGATCCAAAAGCAATAATAAATGTGCAGCATTAATTTCAACTCAACTATTGCTGTATTAAAAATCCCCCGAAAATTTCGGGGGATTTCTTTATCTGCGAAATCATATCAATCGCATCAATGAGCGATCATTATTTATGTTGCTCAATCTTCTTTACAAAGTTTGCTTTTGGCTGTGCTCCAACCAGTTTGTCAACTACCTGACCTCCTTTTACAAAAAGTATTGCGGGGATGCTGGTAATGCCGTAGTTCATCGATATCTGTGGATTATTATCAACATTTACCTTCCCGATATTTACCTTACCATCGTAGTCTTTAGCAAGTTCTTCAATAACCGGACCTATTGCACGGCAGGGGCCACACCACTCTGCCCAAAAATCAATAACCGATAATTTATCAGAGTCTAAAACGTCTGCCTGAAAATTTGAATCTGTGAATTCTAGTGCCATAATATTTATTTTAAAATTTTAATTTATTAAATAATGAGGAGCAAAGTTAGTTCCAAATCTGTTAATATGCTGTTATGACATATCCACAGGATGTGATGAAATAGTATTGTCAGGTAAAGTAGCCATAGTGGCTGATAAGTGGCTCTGTTACTATTTCATATTGAATGTATTGTCGGGTAAATGACATTGTTAAACTATTAACCCGTTACCACACTAACGTCAATATCTTTATTTTCATTTAAATAAGAAGCCAGGTCATCATTCATTGTTACGCTTTTTTCCAGACTGTACATACCCACTTTAAATTTATGCCTGTTATCAATTACGTTAAACTTGATGGATGTTTTACCGGGATTTGCCTTAACATTGGCATCAATAAATTCCACCATCTCCTCATTAATAAACTGCGGTTCCACATCAATGATAACCTGTTTGGTTAATGTTGACTTTACTGTATCAAGCAGGTGTAATTTATTTATATTGAAATCGTACGACTGGCCATTGTAGCGCTGACGAAAACCACCTTCAACCAACAGGATCAAACCTTTTTCTAAATAGTTATTGTACTTCACATAATCTTCGCTCCATAAAAAGAACTCGGCCTTGCCGCTATAATCTTCAATTCCTAAAATGGCAAAATTCTTTCCGGCTTTTGTCAACCGGTGTTGTACATCTACAACCAACCCTGCCAGCCTGAATTGTTTAGCAGGATTAGGATTCTCATTGACCGTGGCCTTAAATTCCACATAATCGGCCAGTGCTGTAATATTATAATGCCGCATTTCAAATTTATAATTATCAAGCGGATGGCCGCTCATATACATGCCGGTAACTTCCTTCTCATAATCTAATTGTTCAGCCAGCGGCCAGGGTTCACAAACAGCTAATTTAGGAGGCACAATTTCAGGCATCTGCAAATCACCAAACAGTGTATTGGCAGAACTTGCATTCTGCGCCTGTATAATACTTCCGAATTTCAATATCTTCTCCAGCCCCTGCATATCTCCGGGAGCCTGGAAAAAATACTGTGCACGGGTAATATCTTCAAAACAATCAAATGCGCCGGAGTAAACCAGGCTCTCCAAAGATTTTTTATTGGCTGAGCGCTGGTTGATGCGTTTTGCAAAATCATATATTGAAACGTATGGGCCGTGTTTTTTTCTTTCCTCAATAATATTCTGAATGGCATTTTCCCCTACGCCTTTTAATCCGCTGAAACCAAAACGTATTTCTCCTTTTTTATTTACAGCAAAACCATTCTGCGATTCATTGATATCCGGGCCAAGCACTTTTAATCCCATACGTTTACATTCTTCCATAAAGAAGGTTATCTTATCAATACTACCGGCATGGTTTAACACTGCCGCCATGTATTCACTCGGATAATGTGCTTTTAAATAAGCTGTTTGATAAGCTACAAAGGCATAACAGGTAGAGTGCGATTTGTTAAAAGCGTATTGGGCAAATTTTTCCCAATCTATCCAAACCTTTTCTAAAATATCCTTATTATGACCTTTTGCAGTGGCTCCTTCTACAAACTGTACTTTCATTTTATCCAGTACTGCTTTTTGTTTCTTACCCATGGCCTTGCGCAAAATATCTGCGTCGCCTTTACTAAAGCCACCTAACTTTTGCGATAACAACATTACCTGCTCCTGGTAAACCGTAATACCATAAGTTTCTTTCAGAAATTCCTCCATGTCTGCCAGGTCGTATTCGACCTGTTTTTTACCATGCTTACGGTCAATGTATTCAGGAATATAAGCCATCGGGCCGGGGCGGTACAGGGCGTTCATCGCAATCAGGTCATCAAATTTATCGGGCTTTAGCTCCCGTAAATATTTTTGCATACCGGGACTCTCAAACTGGAATGTTCCGTTGGTATCGCCATGCTGGTAAAGCTGATATGCCTTCTCATCATCCAGCGGAATATCATCAATGGCGATATCAATTCCATGATTTTGTTTGATGAGCAGAAGCGCAGTCTTTAAAATGCTGAGGGTTTTTAAACCTAAAAAGTCCATTTTGATTACACCGGCTTCCTCAATGGAACCTCCTTCAATCTGCGTTAACCACAATTCCGATTCTTTAGAAGTGGCAACTGGCAAAAGTTCTGTCAAATCTTTTGGTGCAATAATGATGGCCGATGCATGGATGCCGGTATTTCGAACAGAACCTTCCAGTATTTCTGCTTCATGTAATATTTTACTTTGCAGGTCATCGCCGGCGTATAATTCTCTTAATTTTTTTACATTCTCAATATCTTCTGCCTGTAACTGTTCTTTTTCTTCTAAAGATTTTTGACCTTCCTTAGCTTCCTTAATTGTAAACGGAGCATGTAATAATCTTTTCAGATTGATGCCCGGCCTTTCAGGTACAAGTTTTGATATGGCCCTGCTTTCTGCCAATGGCAGATCCATCACTCTTGATACATCGGCAATGCTTGATTTTGCAGCCATGGTACCATACGTAATAATCTGAGCCACCTGGTTCTTGCCATATTTCTGTACCACATAATCCAACACCTTTTGCCGGCCTTCATCATCAAAGTCCGTGTCTATATCCGGCATGGATTTACGCTCCGGATTCAGGAAACGCTCAAACAGTAAATTGTATTTAATAGGATCGATGTTGGTGATGCCAATGCAATAAGCCACCGCACTGCCAGCCGCCGAACCACGGCCCGGGCCGATAAACACACCCATATCACGGCCTGCCTTGATAAAATCACTTACAATCAGGAAGTAACCGGCAAATCCCATCTTTTCAATAATTCCCAATTCAAAACTTAATCGCTCTTCAGCTTCGGGCGTAATAATCTTATAGCGTTCTTTTGCACCCGACCAGGTTAAATGTGCCAGGTATTCATCCTGTGTTTTATAATTTGCAGGAACTGTAAAATGCGGCAACAGGATATCCCTTTTTAAATTCAGCAATTCAACCTTATCTACAATTTCATTGGTATTATCAATCGCTTCGGGCAGGTCTTTAAATACTTCGCTCATTTCAGCGCCGGTCTTTAAAAAAAACTGGTCGTTCGGAAATGCAAATCGCTTGTTTTTCGCAAATACATCATCATCGGTAAATTCACGCAGGGCAGGGGTGCTTTGTTTTTCGCCGGTGTTGATGCAAAGCAGGATATCATGTGCATTAAAATCTTTCTGATCTACATAATGCGAATCATTACTGGCAATAACTTTTACATTGTACTTTTTTGCAAACTTCAGCAACACTTCATTCACTTTTTCCTGCTCAGGTATTCCGTGCCGTTGCAACTCCACATAATAATCATCCTGGAAAATATTCAGCCACCATTTAAATTCATTCTCACCTTCCTCTTCACCTTTTTTTAAAATGGTTTGCGGTACCAATGCGCCAAGGCAACAGGTGGTTGCTATCAAACCTTCGTGATATTTATGAATAAGCTCTTTATCAATGCGTGGATATTTTGAATACAGTCCCTCGATATAACCAAGCGATGTCAGCTTAACCAGGTTCTTATATCCTTCTGCATTTTTTGCAAGCAGTATCTGGTGGTGGCGTGGATCTTTTTCTTCTTTACTGAAAGTTTTACGATGCCTGTCGGTTGTTATGTAAAATTCGCAGCCAACCACCGGTTTTACTTTTAAAGTACCATCATCATTTTTATGATTATATGCTTCCTTTACAAATTCAAAAGCACCAAACATATTGCCATGATCGCTTATGGCCAACGCAGGCATACCATCTGTAATTGCTTTTTTATAAAGATTTTTAATGGATGCAGCACCATCTAATAAGGAAAACTGTGTATGTACGTGTAAATGCGAAAACTTCATGCCTGTAATCCGTCATTGGCGGACTTTTGATTAAGATGATAAAAATAACTTTTCCAATTTCATTCTCTTTGGCTCTTTGAATAATGAGCATATCCTTAAATCAATCAGAGTCTGAAAAGCCCCTTTAGGGATTGGGTACAAATATCGTTAACAATAAGCTGCATGTCTAATCCGTTTTTCCACAGTACTTTAGATTAATGCGCAATATAAATTTTTAATTAAACGTTAATGGCTTGCATATACGGCATATGAAAGTTAACTTTGCCCAGCATTAGAAAAATCGATATATTTAACAATCAGTTAGTAGGACAGGAATCACAGGAAAGAACAGATAAACAATACAATTTAAGAATCAAAGAAGATCAAAGAACACAAGACTAAGTTGTACTTACGTATAAAAACCTCAGTTTTACGTATGAAACACTTGTTTTTTGTTTCTGTTGCCACCGGCATTTTTTCAGGAACATCTTTAACGGTCAAAGCACAGCCATCTGTAAATATAGAACGGGTGAATGCTTCTGTACCTGTTAAAAAATCTCAAAAATTTATTGACGGAATTGAAATAAGATCAGGAGCCATAGCTTCTGAAAATACAGTTATGGCAAATACTGCTGTACTGAAAAACACTACGCCTAAAACTGCAGCAGTAAAAAGTGATGTATCTTCCATTGAAAGTTGTTCTTCACTTCAATTCAAATATGCTTTGTTACTGGATATGGATGTAGAAAACATAACCAATAAGGTTTTATTTGATGAAATAGAGAAATGGCTCGATACCCGATATCGCTACGGAGGTACCACATCAAGAGGAATTGACTGCAGCGCCTATACCGGAACTTTGCTGACGGATGTATATGGACAGAATGTTCCCAGAACATCGAGGGCGCAGTATGAAGGAAGTGAAAAAATAGAAAAAGAAGATTTGCAGGAGGGCGACCTGGTATTTTTTAACACCAGGAGAAGAGGCAAAGGAGTGAGCCATGTTGGGTTGTACCTGGGTAATGGATATTTTACGCATGCAGGTTCAAGCACCGGCGTTACCATCAGCAATCTTTCAGAAACTTACTGGAACAGCAAATACATTGGAGGAGGAAGAATTCTTTCAGTTGCATCAGCACAATAATCTTTTTTAATAAAATTATACCGGGAGATTTTTAATCTCCTTTTTTTATGCCCAGCCGTTTTTGAACTGCTTGCCAGACAGGCACCAGGTCGGGGGATAATTTCAGCATGAAACTGCCTGCTATAAATAAAATAAGGAAAGCCACACTTCTGCTCACCATGGCCAGGAAACCGCTCATATCATCGAACAGGAAATAACAACAATAAAAACAGGTAATGCCAAGTATTAAAGTATATAAAGTTTTTAAAGTAAAAGGCTGCAGGTTAAACTTCTTAATTAAAAATAAATAACGGATCGTATTATAAACAGTGAAGGTGATCAGGTTTGCAATGGCAGGTCCCATGACGCCAAAATAATATTTGGTAAAAATATAATTGAGCGGAAGTGTGATTGACAGTAAAATAATTCCGGTAACAAAATCAAACCGCCACAGGGTAGAGGTATTGATGATCTGGCTGCTTACGCCGGTACCCATATCTATAATTCGCATCAATCCAATATAAAAGAAAACCCACCTGGCATCAATATAGCCCGCCTGTAAATGAAAAGTAAAAACACCGTCAGTAAAATTCAGCCATATCAATGCAAACATCCCTACCGAAAAAATCAACTGGTTAATGGAGGAACTGTGATAGATCCTGTCAATCTTTTTCATGTCTTTGTCCTTCCAGGCCTGCGACAATGCCCCCAGTGATGAAGAGATAATGCCACGCTGCGGTGCCTGAATTAAACTGGCAATATTTTGTGCCAGCGTGTAGATACCTGCCATCGCAAGCCCGTTGGGCAATACCGCAGCAATGATGATCGTATCAATTACCATGGATACTGTAAATACCAGGCTGCCCCCGTAAACAAAAGCGATGAGTGAAATTATTTTCTTAAAAAACTTTTTGCTGACACGGCTTACAGAAATTGTAAATGAAATATGTTTACCGTGGATCAGGTATATCAGCAATATCACTGCCACTGCAAGAAACATGAAGGAATATATCTTGATAAAAAGATCAAAAGATGCGATGGCACCTGTAAAACTTAACACAATGAGAATGGTTGTAAAGACCCTGAACTGGATCTCTCTTAAATAATTTGAGAATATGGATTTTTTTAACTGCCAGGCATAGGCTTCCAGGATGGCAAACATGGTTAAACCCAAACCAAACGGAAAAATATAGTAATAATATTTTACCAGGTCAGGTGAGTTGGTACCATATTTCCTTATCACCAGGTCTTTAAATAAAATGCCTGCAATGATCACCAGGCAAAATCCAATCAAAGAAAAAAGCAAGGCCCAGCTCAACTGGTCATTTTGTTTTTTGGGAAGATTATCGTTGTAGTACGGGTAAAATTTATACACATAGGCCACCATTCCGAGGTTGGCAAAGGAAAACATAATGTTGGCTACCGCCATAAAAATACCTGTAAGCCCGTATTCGGCCTGGGTAAAGCCACCTTCTCTTGTAAATAAATACGTATTGAAAAAACCGATAGCAAAGCCAATGTACACAACCATGGAAGAAATAATACTTTGCTTGCGAATCTGCGACATAGCTTTATTTGCTGCTAAATTAGGCTGTCTTTCTTATTTTCTGTCATTTCGTTTTGTCATTTCGACGAAGGAGAAATCTAATATATGTAAACAGATTCCTCTCGTTGTTCGGAATGACAGGAAAGAAAATTACTCTGTTTTCTTTGTTTTGATGTAGAAATTGGGATTTACAATAAAAGTTTTACTGTCAAACCAGTCTGCTAAGTGCAATGACTGCCATTTCTCAGCAGGATTAATCCATTGTTCACTTTTATCTTCTTTACCAAACGAAACCTTTAGTGGTAAATCAAATCCTTTTATACAATTTGTCCAGCGAAACGAAACAGTATTCCCATTTATTTTATATTCTAAAACTGGAATTTGTATTGTACGTAAATACTGATCAAATACTTTACTGAAATCATGCTTACTCTCTTTGCTGATATAGTCTTCCACCTGTTTGGTAGTTACTGTCTGGTGATAAAAAGTTTTATTTAAGCCACGTAATATCTGCCTGAATTTTTCATCATCATTTATAACCTGGCGTATTGCATGTAACATATTGCCAGATTTGGGATACATATCGCCACTGCCTTCCTGGTTTACGTTGTAAGGCCCGATGATGGGAATATCATTTTCGATACCTTGCCGGGTGCCGATACAATATTCATTACCGGCTTTATTGCCATACCAGTAATCGGTGAACAATGTTTCACTATAATTGGTAAAACCCTCGTGAACCCACATATCGGCTATATCCTTACTTGTAATATTATTGGCAAACCATTCATGGCCGCTTTCATGAATGATAATAAAATCCCATTTCAATCCCCAGCCGGTACCCGACAGATCGTTGCCCAGGTAACCCATTTTATAATTATTACCATAAGCAGTGGCACTCTGGTGCTCCATACCCAGGTGAGGTGCATCTACCAGTTTAAACCCGTCTTCATAAAAAGGATAGGGGCCAAACCAGTGTTCAAATGCCTTCATCATGCGTGGGGCATCTTTAAAATGTTCTTTGGCTTTAGCAAGATTATAATCCAGTACCCAGTAATCCATATCGAGTTTTCCTTTTTCTCCATCATACAGCTCCCCAAAATGAACATATTTACCGATGTATGGAATGAGATTATAACTGTTAATGGGATTTACAACCGCCCAGTCGTATGTTGCCGTACCATCGCCATTATCTATTTTACCACGATAACGGCCATTGCCTACACACATTAATGTATCAGGTATGGTAATATGCATTTCTGCACTGTCCGGTTCATCGGCCTGGTGATCTTTACAGGGATACCAAACGCTGGCACCCAGGCCCTGGCAGGCAATGCTCACCCAGGGATTATTGTTTTTATCTTTTTTCCAGATAAGGCCGCCATCCCATGGCGGGCGACGGGCAATGCTGGGTTTGCCGTGGTAGTAAACGGTAAAAAAACCTCCACTTAATCTGATATCATGCTCGAATCTGAAAAAATAAGCATTACCATCCTTTCTTGGGTTATCAATTTTCTTTGTTACCGAACCGTTTTCTAATCTTTTCCTGTAAACAATACTATCTAATATCATCGGCTCCTGCAAATCAATCTGCATCACATCTCCCTTTTTCAACACTTTAAACTGAATAATATTATACCCACTTATTGTACTATCCTCAATATTAAATTTCACATGCAGGTCATATTTCAACACATCCCACCAATCCCTTGATGGGCCATAAGTACCACGCAGCGTATCGGCATGTGTAAAAGGTTTTAATGGTTTTAATGGCTGGGCATTAGTACAATTAAAAATGATAAGTGCAAAAACAAAAATTGCAAAAGCTTTAATAAGATGTTTCATGTGTATTAGTATATAAATGCTAATTTAGTTTTTTTATGCCAGTAAGTTACAAAGACAAGAAGCCGTTCATCATTTTCCTTTGTGCCTTCGTGCCTTTGTGGCTAATCCTTTTCTCTTCTTGTAAAAATCATCAGCATCCAGATAAAAAAATATTCCGCTATAACGAAAGCAGCGGCCTTGCTTCCCTCGATCCGGCATTTGCTAAAAACAAACAGGTCATGTGGGCCTGCCACCAGCTTTACAATACCCTGATAGAAATTGACAGCAATATGCAGATGCAGCCATCGCTGGCAACGCATTGGAACATTTCGGATGACAACTTAACATTTACTTTTTATTTGAGGCATGATGTGCTATTTACAGATGATGCCTGCTTTACAAATAGCAAAGGGCGGCAACTGACAGCACATGATGTAGAATACAGTTTAAAGCGAATCGTTGATAAAAGCACAGCAAGCCCCGGTGCCTGGATATTCAACAACAGGGTTGATTCAGTTGATGGATTTAAAGCCATTGATGATACGACCTTCCAGTTAAAACTAATGCGCCCCTTTCAATCCATACTCGGGATTTTAAGTATGCAGTACTGTTCAATTATTCCAAAAGAAGCAGTAGAGAAATATAAAACCGATTTTCGGCGGCACCCGGTTGGTACCGGCCCGTTTCAGTTTGTGGCCTGGGAAGAAGGGCAGGCGCTCATATTAAAAAAGAATGAAAAGTATTTTGAAAAAGATGCAGCAGGAAATCCGCTGCCTTATTTAGACGGAATTAAAGTTTCTTTTTACGACAGCAAGGCAACCGAGTTTTTAGAATTCCAGCAAAACCGGCTGGATTTTATTGATGATATTGATCCGTCTTTCAAAGATGAAGTATTAACCAAAACCGGCAATCTTAAAAAAGACTGGCAGGGTAAAATTGAATTACACAAACATCCGTATCTGAATATTGAATATCTCGGTATTTTGGTTGATGGAGAAAATGATTTAGTAAAAAACTCCCCATTGCGTTTGCAAAAAATCCGGCAGGCAATCAATTATGGTTTTAACCGCCGCAAAATGATGCTCTATCTGCGTAACAGTATTGGCATTGCCGCCGAGAGTGGTTTTGTTCCGGCAGGCCTTCCTTCATTTGATTCTGTTGCTGTACAAGGCTATCATTACAATGTTAGCAAAGCAAAGCAATTACTTGCAGAAGCTGGTTATCCCGATGGAAAAAACCTGCCCGGAATTAAATTACTCACCATTCCCATTTATGGCGACCTGGGTACTTATATTGCCAATGAATTATTACAGGTTGGTATTAAGGTGCAGGTAGAAGTGATACAGAAAAGTTTATTGATGGAGCAGACTTCCAAATCGCAGGCACCATTTTTCCGTGGGAGCTGGATCGCCGATTACCCCGATGCAGAAAATTACCTGAGTGTGTTTTATGGCAATAACCCGGCGCCGCCAAATTATACCCGCTATAAAAATGCTGAATTTGATCTGCTGTATGAAAAAGCGCTGGCTGAAAAAAAAGATTCAATCCGCTACCAACTATACCGGCAAATGGACCGTATAGTAATTAAGGATGCCCCTGTTGTACCGCTCTGGTACGATATGGCCATACACCTTGTTCACCTGGATATTAAAAACTTTTATCCAAACAGTTTAAATTTACTGGAACTTAGAAGGGTAAAAAAATTATGATTCACATAAAACAACAACTTATGAAATCTTATAAAAAATTAATGGTGCTGGCTGTGTTATCCGTTTTTATTTTCATTGGTATAGCCGCTGTTAAGCAACCTGTAAACGATCAATTTAAAAATTTACAGGTGCTGCCAAAAGATATTACGGCAGATTCATTGGATAAGATCATGGATGGATTTACAGATATGCTTGGTGTAGATTGTAAGTATTGTCATGTGAGGGACAAAGCCGCAGATTCGCTGGTTTTTGACAAAGATGATAAACCAGAAAAAGAAATTACCCGTAACATGATGCGGATGACAATGGATGTCAATAAAAAATATTTTCAGTTCAATGAAACCGTGACTGCAGAACAGGTGCAGGCAGTGACTTGTTTTACCTGTCACCGTAAAGAGCCCATGCCAGAAAAAGAAACAGGAACTAAAAAATAGCCACAATTTTTTATCATGAAAAAAGAATATTGTTTTTTTTACCTGGAGATGGCTATAAAAAAGACAGATGATTTAAACATATATGCATTTAAAAACGTATCCCACATTCCAACAGCAAAGCTGATTGATATCTTTAAAATAAACCTGAAAAAAGATCCCTTTATTGTTGACGGTTATTTCTTAACCAAAACTCAATATAAAAAACACAAAAAATATCTGAAGAAGAACGTAGGCCCCCTGAATCTGGACGTTTTTGAATATTGCCTGAGGCAGTATAGTTCTGATGATTACAATGATATTCGAAAGCTTTACAAAGAGAATTTAATGGAATAAATAAGAGAAAAAAAACAGGAACTAAAAAATAATTCCTGTTCACCGATGTATCTGTATCTTAACTAATGTTTTTTCAGTTTACTCTTAAAAACCTTTTCAAACTTTTCAACCTTGGGCCTTATCACAAACTGGCAATAACCCTGTGAGGTATTATTCTTATAGTAATTCTGATGCTCTTCTTCTGCCGGATAGAATACTTTG